>MDTA01100071.1_pt1 | contig 16379 bp, 14 predicted proteins | sample 811151 | NCBI WGS metagenome assembly MDTA01 (sample SAMN05326648, study PRJNA326480) | marine metagenome | isolation source: seawater | place: Indian Ocean: South | collected 2010 | reverse complement strand
TTTTTTAAAGATTATCTCAATTTTTTCTTTTTTAGGAATAATGTTAGGTGTCGCCATTTTAATAATTGTTATGTCTGTTATGAATGGATTTAAAACTGACTTAACAAAAAAAATTTTAGGTTTAAATCCCCATATAGTTATTCAGTCAAATAGTTATAAAATAAATGATGCTTATATCTCAAAATTAAAATCTGAATTTAAAAACATGAGCTTTAGTAGATCTTTTTCTGGAGAAGGTATTATAATTAGCAATAATAATGCAAAGGGGATAATTTTAAAAGGTGTTAACAAACAAGAAAAAAAAATTCAAGAATTTTTTGAAAATTTCTCCTCAAATGGAGACATAAATAATTTTGATGCTAATGAAGTTTTTATTGGTTCAGAACTTGCATTTAATTTAAATTTGAAAAAAGGGGATAGTTTAAGTATTATGTCTTCAGCTTTTGTTGCAACACCGCTTGGAAGTTTACCAAAGCAAGAAAATTTTAACGTTGCTGGAATTTTTAATACTGGCTTTTTAGATTTTGACCAAAACGTTATATTTTTAAATATACAAGATGCCTTATCAATTCTTGACAAAGAAAAAAAAGACCAGAATATAGAGATTTATTTAAAAGATCCTTTAAAAGCAGACTTATATAAAAACAAGATACAAAAAATTGAACAAAATTATTTTATTTATACTTGGTCTGATCTAAATAAATCACTATTTAGTGCATTAAAAGTTGAAAGAAATGTAATGTTTGTCATCCTTTCATTAATAGTCGTTGTAGCTGCTTTTAATATAATATCTGGATTAACTATATTAATAAAAAATAAGACTAAAGAAATTGCTATTCTAAAAACTTTAGGATTAAGTAACCAATCAATAAAAAAAATTTTTTTTCTTACTGGTTTAACTATTGGTTTTTTTGCTACAATTAGTGGGATAATATTAGGAATTTTGTTCTCAATTAATATTGAGAAACTTAGAGTATTTTTATTATCTGTCTTCAATTTTGAAATTTTTCCATCTGATATATATTTTTTGGATCAACTTCCAAGTGAAATTAACCCTGAGTCAATTATAATTATTTTTATAATTTCATTAATTATTTCGGCCTTAGCCTCTTATCTACCCGCGTCTAAAATTTCAAAAATGCAAACGTTTAGAGCTTTAAAATATGAGTAAAATAATACTAGAAACATCCAAATTAAAGAAAACTTATAATCACTTAAATGAGTCAATTACATTATTTGACAATTTAAGTATTAAAATAAAAGAGGGGGAACTGGTAGCACTAGTAGGTCCATCTGGATCAGGAAAATCATCTTTACTTCATTTGTTCGCTTTACTTGATGAGCCGTCTAAAGGAGAAATAATTCTAAATAGAGAAGATACTAAGCATCTATCAAATGTTCAAAAAGACGAATTAAGAAAAAAATATATTTCAATAATTTTTCAAGACAACAATTTATTAACAGATTTTATAGCAATTGAAAATGTAATGATGCCTTTAATAATTAGAGGTGAAAATAAAACCACTGTAACTGAAAAAGCAGAAAAAATTTTAAAGAATGTAAAAATATTTAATCGTTCTAATCACTTTCCAAATGAATTATCTGGTGGTGAGCAACAAAGAATAGCTATAGCAAGGTCTTTAATTGCAGATTCAAAATTAATCTTAGCCGATGAACCAACAGGAAATTTAGATTATAAAACTTCAAAAGAAATTTTTTCACTTTTTTTAAAATTAAAAAAACTGAAGAAAACAATTATTTTTGCAACTCATAATAGAGAACTTGCTAACAAGGCTGATTATAAGTTGTTTATTTCTGATGGTAATATAAAACGGGTGAATGCGGTTAAATGATAAAAATTTTAACAATCTCAAAATCCATTCTCAGTACTCAATTTGTGAAGGTGCAATAAAAATTGACGAACTCGCAGAATATTGCAAAATAAATAAAATAAAATCTCTTGGTTTAGCTGACAGCTTTAATCTTTGCGGCGCTTTAGAATTTGCAGAAAAATTATCTAAAGTCGGAACTCAGCCAATTATAGGAACTCAAATAAATCTCAAATTCAATAATATAATTGGAAAAATAACATTATATGCTAAAAGCGAGGAAGGTTATAAAAATCTTACAAAATTGTCTTCATTATCTTATTTAAATAGCGTCAAGAGTGAGGAACCTTCTTGTGAAATTAAAGATTTAATTAAAAATAATAAAGACTTAATTCTTTTGACAGGAAATTATAGAGATTTTTTCGGAAAGTTATTTAAAGCAAATAAGTTGAAAAATTTAATTGAAACAATAAATTTATTAAAAAAAAATTTTAATGATAGAATATATTTTGAAATTCAAAGACATAATGAAATTGGTGAAAAAAACTATGAAAACTTTATTCTTAATAATTCAAAATCTATAAATATCCCTTTGATTGCTACACAAGAAGTTTTTTATTTAACCAAAGATATGTATGAGGCACATGATGCTTTAAGCTGTATTGGAAAAAAAGATTTTATTGATGATAAAAATAGATTCAAGTTGAGTGATCAGCACTTCTTAAAAAAGGAAAATGATATAAAAAAATTATACCAAGATATCCCTGAAGCTTTAGAAAATAATTACAATTTTCATTTGAGATTTAACTTCAAACCTAAGAAATCAAGGCCTATATTGCCCTCAATTGCTACTAATAATAATTCTCCGGAAAATGAACTGATGAAACAAGCAAAAGAAGGTTTGGAGAATAGATTTAAAAATTTTATAAGCAAAAAAAATTTTAGTGAAAATAAAGATCAGCTAATAAAAACTTATGAAGATAGATTAAATCATGAAATAGATATTATTAACTCAATGAATTACGCTAGTTATTTTCTTATAGTATCAGACTACATAAAATGGGCAAAAAAAAATTTAATCCCAGTAGGGCCTGGCAGAGGTTCTGGTGCAGGCTCTTTAGTTGCTTATTGTTTGGATATAACTGATCTTGATCCTTTAGAGTATAACTTAATTTTTGAAAGGTTTTTAAATCCTGATAGAGTTTCAATGCCTGATTTTGATATAGATTTTTGTGAGGAAAAAAGAGATCAAGTTTTTGAATATTTAAAGAGTAAATACAAGGGGGGCGTAGCTCATATAATTACTTTTGGTAAACTTAAAGCAAGAATGGTTTTAAGAGATGTTGGAAGAGTATTAGGTTTGACTTATGGCCATGTAGACAAGCTTTGTAAGATGGTTCCTTTTGACCCCTCTAGACCTTTAACTTTACAAGAGTCAATAGATAGAGAACCAAGGTTTAAAGATGAAATTAAAAATAATCCTAAAGTAGGTAAGTTAATTAATTTATCTTTAAAATTAGAAGGTTTGAATAGAAATATGGCGACACATGCTGCGGGTGTAGTAATTGCTGGAGATAAATTAGCAGAACAATTTCCTCTTTATACTGATCACAGCTCAACTCTTATTTTGCCATCAACTCAATTTGATATGTATTCCTCTGAGAATGCTGGATTAGTGAAATTTGATTTATTAGGTCTTAAAACATTAACTGTAATTGATAAAACTTTAAAAAGACTTCAACAAAAAAAAATTAATCTTAATATTAATAAAATTAATAAAAATGATGAGAAAGTTTTTTCATTATTATCAACAGGTGAAACAACAGGTTTATTTCAATTGGAAAGCGCAGGTATGAGAGAGGCAATTAAACAAATGAAGCCAAATAAATTCGATGATATAATTGCATTAGTTGCACTTTATAGACCTGGACCAATGAGCAATATTCCTATTTATAATGATTGTAAAAATGGAATTAAAGAGCCTGATTATATTCACGAAACATTAAAACAAATATTAAAACCAACTTATGGAATAATTATTTATCAAGAGCAGGTAATGCAAATAGCCCAAACACTAGCAGGTTTCACTGCTGGCGAAGCAGATATTTTAAGACGTGCGATGGGAAAAAAAAAGAAAGCTGAATTAGATAAACAAAAAGAAAGATTTGTGAATGGAGCCGTTAAAAATGGAATTGCAAAAGATGTAGCGAATTTTGTTTTCACTAAAATAGAGCCTTTTGCTCAATATGGATTTAACAAAAGCCATGCAGCTGCTTATGCTTTAATAGCTTATCAAACTGCATATTTGAAAACATATCATAAAGAAGATTTCATAGCTGCGACTATGTCTACAGAATTGACAAATACATCGAAACTTAGAGAGTTCGTAGAAGAATTAAAAAGACTAGAAGTGAAAATTGTAAGACCTTCTATTAACAAATGTTTTGCAGATTTTAGAGCAATAAATAATAAAATATATTATGGCTTAGGCGCGATAAAAAATGTTGGTTATGAAGCTATTTCAAATATTGTAAGCGAAAGAGAAAATAATGGAAAGTTTAAATCTTTATTTGATTTTATCAATAGAGTTAATTCTAAAGATGTAAATAAATTACAACTAGAAGGTTTAATTAAAGCAGGCGTTTTTGATGAATTCGATAATGATAGAAACAAAATTTTCAATTCAGTTCCTAAGATTATCCAACAAATTAAAAACATAAATGAAGATAAAGAAAGTAACCAAACAAGTCTTTTTGAAAATAATTTAAGTATTGATAAAGGATTTGATTATCTTCCTTCAAAACCATGGAAAGAGAAAGAACTTTTAACTGAGGAATTTAACTCTATAGGATTTTATATATCTAATCATCCATTAAATGAGTACAAAGATGTGTTTAGTCAATTAAGAATAATTTCATATGATCAATTCTATTCAAACGATAATACCGAAGCTTTAATTGCAGGTACAATCATGTCCATTCAAGAAAAAAAGAGCGCAAAAGGCACCCCATACGCCATCATAAAATTTAGTGATATGAAATGTGAATTTGAACTCTTTCTTTTTTCTGAAATGCTAGTGAATAATAGAGAAAGATTAAAAGAGTCTGAGTCATTTGTTTTAACGCTACAAAAAGATACTATGGTGAATGAAAATGTTAAAAAAAGAGTTAACGTAAAAAAAATTCTTAGTTTAGACGATGTAATAAAAAAACCTTATCAGAAGGTAACTATAGAACTTAAAGAAAATTTTAATATCAATGAAATTAAAGATATGCTTTCAATTAACGGAGATACAGAAATTAATTTAGTAATAAACAATAAGAAAAAGAAAGCCATATATTCTCTTAAAAATAATAGAAAATTTGACTTAAGTATGCTGAAAGACCTAAAAGCCAAGGAATACGTGACAAAAATAATTGTTTAGAGTGTTGATTTTTTGACCTTATTGTATATATCAAGTATTAATTTCGCACACAGTATAAAGGGTATATCCCTACCGGTCCAAATTTTTGGAGTAACTGTGGTGGATTAACCGGAAAAAAATGAACGTACCTAAAGTAGACATTAAACAACTTTTAGAAGCTGGAGTACATCTAGGTCATAAAACGCTAAGATGGAACCCAAAAATGAAAAAATACATTTTTGGAGAAAAAAATTCCATTCATATAATTGATTTAACTCAAACAGTGGACTTTATAAAAAATGCTTTAATTGAGGTACACAATGTAATTACAAAGGGAGGGAAGTTATTAGTTGTTTCAACAAAAAAACAAGCTTCTGAACAAGTAAGTGAACTTGCTAAAGAAACAAATCAATATTATGTGAATTATAGATGGCTTGGAGGTATGCTTACTAATTGGAATACTATTCAGAACTCTATTAAAAGATTAAAAAAACTTGACGATCAATTATCTAAAGAAAATTTAGGCTTTACTAAAAAAGAAATTTTAAAATTTGGCAAAGAAAGAGAGAAACTTAAAAGATCTTTAGGTGGAATTGCTGATATGAAAAAAACCCCAGACTTAATTTTTATCATAGATACAAACATCGAGTCCTTAGCAGTGGCAGAAGCAAAAAAACTTAATATTCCAATAATTGCGGTATTAGATACAAATTCTGATCCAACAGGAATTGATTTCCCTATTCCAGGAAATGATGATGCTAGAAGATCAATAAACCTTTATTGCGAGCTGCTCAAAAGCACAATTAAAGACGCCGAAAAATCAATTAAAGGATCTGATGAAATTAAAAAAAAAAAAGATCCTGAGCCTAAAAAATAATAAGTTTTAATTAAAATAAATGTCAAATAAAGAAACTCTAGATAATATTAAAAAACTTCGTGAGCTAACAGGAGTAGGTTTTAAGGATTGCAAAATGGCATTAGATGAAAATAATGGTAACATTGAAAAATCTATAGAGTTTTTAAGAAAAAAAGGTATTGCTAAAGCATCTAAAAAAATGTCTAGAACTGCTAATGAGGGCTTAGCATTAATCAATGAACATGATGGTGAGATATCGATAATAGAAATTAATAGTGAGACGGATTTTGTAGCAAAAAATCAAGATTTTATCAATTTCTGCAAAGAGCTCTCGGAAATCAATTTTTCTAAAAAAGGTGATTTAAATAAATTAAATGATTCAAAAATGAAAAATGGAATTTTAGTAAAAGATAATTTAGTAAACCTGATTGCAAAAATTGGAGAAAAAATTACGATAAGAAGAGCCCAGTTTTTTGATAAAACAAATGGTCTTAATTTTTCATATGTTCACTCAGCTATTGAGAAAAATATTGGGAAAATAATTGCAATAGTAAAACTGAATGTGAATGAAAAAAATAGTAATGCTGAACTCGGATTAAAACTGGCAATGCATATTGCTGCTTGTAGCCCTTTAGCAATTGAAAAAAATGATATAGACAAACAAATAGTTGATAAAGAACTCGAAATTATAAAAGAAGAAATCAAAAACTCAGGCAAACCTGAAGCAGTAGCTAAAAAAATTTCTGAGGGAAAAATATCTAAATTTTTAAATGATAATTCTTTATTAAATCAAATATGGATTATGGACCCTAAAAAAAAGGTTTCAGATATATTAAATGAAAATTCTCAAAGCAAAAAAGTAAAAGTGTTAGATTTCATAAGATATAAAGTTGGTGAAGGAGTCTAAATGACCAATGACTTCAACGAAAAAATTTATTCTTCTAAGATGGAAAAAAGCATTCAATCTTTTAAGAAAGATATTTCAACTCTTAGAACAGGAAGAGCGAATACAAATATGCTTGATACTATAAAAGTAGATGTTTATGGACAATTAATGCCAATTGAACAACTTGCTACCATTAGTGTGCCCGAAGCACGATTGATATCCATTCAAGTTTGGGATAAATCTAATACAGGACAGATAGAGTCAGCGATACAAAAGTCAGATCTTGGTATTAACCCCCAAATTGATGGACAAATAATTAGGTTACGTATTCCTGACTTAACTGAGGAACGAAGAAAAGATTTAATTAAAATTCTAAAAAATATGGAAGAGAAAGGCAAAGTATCAATAAGAAATATAAGAAGAGAAGCTAATGAAGACTTAAAAAAAAAGTCTAAAGATAAAATTATTTCTGAAGATCAAAGTAAAAATTTTGAAAAAAAAATTCAAAAATTGACTGACACATATATTGAAAACATTGAAAAAATTTCTAAAGATAAAGAAAAAGAGATAAGTCAGATATGAACAAACTCAACCATATTGCCTTTATTATGGATGGCAATGGAAGGTGGGGAAAAAAAAGAAATAGAGGCAGAAACTACGGTCATTTAAAAGGTGTAGAAATAGTAAAAGAAATTGTTAAAACTTCCATTAAATTAAAGATTCCTATCATTACTTTTTTTGTATTTTCATCAGAAAATTGGAGACGACCAAAAAAAGAAATTATTTATCTTTTCACACTAATTAAAAATTATTTTTCAAAAGAAATAAGTAACGTAATTAAACAGGGTATAAAACTTAATATATTAGGAGAAACAAATAAGCTTTCTTTAGATGTTAAAAAAACTTTAAAGGAAAGTGAAAATTTGACCAAAAAAAATAAAAGAATTATTGTTAATTTAGCCATTAATTATGGCTCTAAAAATGAAATACTTAAGGCTATTAAATTAACAAAAGGTAAACTTAATATGAAAAAATTTGAAAATAATCTTTATACTAAAAACATGCCAGATCCTGATATACTTATAAGAACGGGAGGACATAAAAGATTGAGTAATTTTATGTTATGGCAAATGGCTTATACAGAGTTATTTTTTTTAAATAAATTATGGCCAGATTTTAATTCTTCTGATTTAAAAAATATTATAAAAAAATATAAGAACACAAAAAGAAACTTTGGAAAAATATGACTTTATCAAACCTTAAAAAAAGAACATACACATCTATTTTTTTACTATTATTTTTATATTTATTTTATAGCTACAAACCAATGTTTTTATTTGGTTTGATTGTTTTTGGTATAGTTTCGTTGTTAGAATTTTTTAATTTATCAAAAAAAATTTTTGTTAATAAATTTCTTTCATTAATATCGAATCTTTTCTTTATACTTTTTATTTTCCTATTTTGTATTTTTTTTTTCTTATTTTCTAACTTTGAAGAATTTAAAACTTTATCTTTCATAATCTTACTTACATGTGTTTTTTCAGATATCGGAGGATATATATTTGGCAATATATTTAAAGGACCGAAACTATCAAAAATTAGTCCAAAAAAAACTATTGCTGGAGCCTTAGGTTCAATTATAAGTAGCAGTTTTATTTTATCATTAATGATATTTTATCTAATAAAATTTTTTTCCTTAAAAATAATTTTTTTAGGAATTTTGATATCAAGCGCATGTCAAATCGGGGATTTGTTTTTTTCATTTCTCAAAAGAAAAGCGAAAATAAAAGATACAGGAAATTTTCTACCAGGACATGGTGGCGTCCTAGATAGACTTGATGGAATTTTTTTTGGATGGCCAGTAGGTTTAATATCTTTCTTTATAATTAATTAAAATGAAAAAAAAAAATTTCAATAATTGGGTCAACTGGTTCAGTAGGGACCACTACTTTGAAAATTTTAAATAAAAAAAAAAATTTTTTTGATATTAATTTATTAATTGCAAAAAAAAATTATTCTAAAATATGTAATCAAATCATTTTTTATAAACCAAAAATTTTTGTAATATTAGATAAAAAGACATATAAAAAAGTTATCAATCGATTTAAAAATTCAAATTTAAGGACGAAAATCATAAATGATCTTTACTCACTTAAATTAAAATCCAAAAACGATTTAACAATATCAGCAGCTCCTGGTATTGCTGGTCTTAAACCCACAATTTTATTTATAAAGCATAGTAAAAAAATTTTAATAGCAAATAAGGAAGCTATAATTTGTGGATGGAATATTATTAAAAAAAATTCTATCAAATATAATACAAAAATTATTCCAGTTGACTCAGAACATTATTCTTTACTAAATCTTTTAAGAAATCATAAAAAAGAAGAGATAGAAAAAATTTTCATAACTGCCTCAGGAGGACCGTTTTTAAATCTAGATATAAAAAAATTTAACAAAATTACTCCTAGACTTGCATTAAAACATCCAAAATGGAAGATGGGAAAAAAAATCTCTATTGATTCAGCTACATTAATGAATAAAATTTTAGAATTAATAGAAGCAAAAAAACTCTTCAATTTACCTAATGACATGTTGGAAATTTTGATACACCCGGAGTCTCTAGTGCATGCAATAATTAAACTTAAAAATGGTATTATAAAATTTATTTACCATGAAACATCTATGATAGTCCCTCTAGCAAATGCGATTTTTGATGAGGATTTAACTATTAGAGATTTTTTAAAAATTAAGAAAAAACAAAAATTTCACAACCTCTCTTTTAACAATGTTGACAGTAAAATTTTTCCAATAATAAAAGTTAAAAATAGATTATTTGAATACCCTGCAACTCCTATAATTTTAAATGCAGCTAATGAAATATTAGTTGATCAATTTTTACGAAAAAAGATACCTTTTTTAAGCATATCTAAAAACATAATGACCATTCTGAACAATAGAAATTATAAAAAATATGCTATAAGAGAGCCTAAAAATTTGAAAGATATCTTCGAAATTGACCAATGGGCTAAAAATACTACACTAAAGAGTTTAAATTAAATGAATAAATTTTTTTTAATAATTTTTCTTTTTCTATTTTCAACTTTAAAAGCTGAGATAGTAGAAGAAATAGTAATTGAAGGTAATAAAAGAGTTTCAGACGAGACTGTTAAGCTCTATGGAGAAGTTGAGTTAAAGAAAGATTATCAAGAAAATGATATTAATCGAGTTTTAAAAAATCTATATGAAACCAATTTTTTCGAGAATGTTACGGTAGAATTAAATAACAAAATTTTAAAAATAACTCTTCGAGAATATCCAGTGATAAATCAATTGGTAATCGTCGGTGAAAAAAGTAATAAGTTTAGAGAAGAAATTAAAAAAATAATTAAGCTTAAAGAGAACAGATCTTTTGTTAAATCATTCCTAGCAAAAGACTTAGAAAGAATAAATTCACTTTATTCATCTTTAGGATATAATTTTAGCAAGGTAGAGGCCAAAGTAAAAGAATTGGATAATCAAAACATAGATTTAGTTTTAGAGATAGATAGGGGAAAAATTACAAAAATTTCATCAATTAATTTTATTGGAAATAACAATATAAAAACTAGAAGGTTAAAAGATGTAATAGCAAGTGAAGAGAATAAATTTTGGAAATTTATAACAAGAAATACAAATTTTAGTCAAAACTTAATTAATTTAGATATAAGACTCTTAACTAATTATTATAAGTCACTCGGTTATTATGACATTAAAGTGAATTCAAATGCTGCACAGTTAAACACTTCAGGAAATATTGATCTTGTATATTCTTTAGAGGAAGGGAAAAGATTCACAATTAACAAAATTTCAACTAATGTAGATAGTGTTTTTGACAAGAACTTATTCTTTCCATTGAACAAAACTTTTGAAAAATATATAGGAAGTTATTACTCTCCATTTACAATTAAAAAACTTTTAGAAGAATTAGACGAATTGATACTTAATAATAACTTACAATTTGTTGAGCACAACGTTCAAGAAAAAGTTGAAGGAAATTCTATTGATATAATATTTAATGTATTTGAAGGACAAAAGATATTAGTCGAAAGGATAGATATAACTGGTAACAATGTAACCAACGAAAGTGTAATTAGAGGTGAGCTTGTTCTTGATGAAGGTGATCCATTTACAAAACTTAACATTGAAAAATCAATTGCTGAAATCAAGGAGAGAAATATCTTTAAAAATGTTGAGTATTCTATTTCTGATGGGAGTGAACCAAATTTAAAAAAAATTAATATTTCTGTAGAGGAAAAACCTACTGGAGAAATATCTGCTGGTGCAGGTATAGGAACAGAAGGTGGTTCATTTGCATTTTCTGTTAAAGAAAATAATTGGCTTGGAGAAGGTAAATCAGTAGGTATAAATTTAGATGTCAATAAAGAGTCATTGACTGGAGCCTTAACGTATTCTGATCCTAATTATGATTTTTTAGGTAACTCTATAAATTATTTTATTTCAAGTTCAGAAAACGATGTTCCAGATAGAGGTTACGAGAACTCTATAATTTCATTAGGCGGTGGTACATCCTTTGAACAGTACAAAGACATAAAAGCCAATTTAGGATTGAGTGCAAGTTATGATGATTTAAGAACTCAAGGCACGGCCTCCGATGCTTTAAAAAAGCAAGCAGGTACCTTTAGTGAACTATCTGGAAATTATGGATTTACATTTGATAAACGAAATAGAGCATTTATGCCTACAAGCGGATCAATTGTAAGTTTCAATCAAAATTTTCCAATTATTGCTGACGCTGGCTATATTACTAATAGGATAACTGCTAGTAAATACAATTCTTTGACGAACAATGTAGTAAGCGCAGTGAAGTTTTACTTTGCAAACGTTTCAGGATTAAGTGATCAAGATGTGAGATTAAGTAAAAGAACAACTTTAAGCTCGAGGAGATTAAGAGGTTTTGAAAAAAATAAAGTGGGTCCTGTTGATGGAGACGATCATATCGGTGGAAACTATGCAGCAGCATTAAATTTTGAGGCTAATCTACCAAATTTACTCCCTGAAGCCACAAATACAGATATAAATTTTTTTTTAGATTTTGGAAATGTTTGGGGTGTAGATTATGATAGCTCTATTGATGAGAGCAACAAGATAAGATCATCCACAGGAATAATTGCAAATTGGAATTCACCAGTAGGTCCAATGGCCTTTACATTTTCGAAAAATATATCTAAAGCTAGTACTGACAAAACAGAAAGCTTTAACTTTAGTTTAGGTACAACTTTTTAATTATGAAATCTATAAAATATTTTTTTTTGATTTTGATTATACTTACTGTAAGTAATGTAAATTCAATAGCTGAAACACCGTATTATCTCAACTTTAAACAAATTTTAAATCAAAGCGATGCAGGAAAAAAAGCACAGACTTTTTTGAAAAGTAAATTAGACAAAGGTCTTAAAGATCTCAAAACAAAAGAAAAGAAAATACAAGAAGAGGAAAAAAAGATACGTGAACAAAAAAAATTAATTTCTCCGGAAGAGTATAAGAAAAAAGTATCAGAATTAAGAAATAAAGTTTCAAAACTACAAAAAGAAAGAAACGACTTACTTGGTGATGTGGCAAAACAAAGGTCTAAAGCAAGAAATGAGCTTCTTAAAAATTTAAATCCGATTATTAAAAATTATATGAGTGAAAAGAATATAAAGATGATTATTGACAAAAAAAATCTTTTACTTGCTGATGAAAGTTTAGACATTACAAAAGACATAATGGTTTTGCTTAATAAGAAATTAAAATCAATTAAAATTGAATAAATTTTAATGAGTTCAAATTTTTTTTTTAAAAAAAAAAATATATCTATTGATAAAGTTTTTCCTAAGTTAAATATTAAAAAATTTATAATTAATGATGTTAAACCATTAAATAAAGCAGGAAAAAATGATATTTCATTTTTTGAGTCAATTAAATACAAACCTTTAGCGACACTTACTAAAGCTAAGGTTTGTATTACAACAGAAAAATTAACAAAATTCTTACCAAAAAGCACAGAAGTTGTATTAGTAAAAAATGTTTTATTCGAATTAGCTAGAGTTTTAAGTCTTATTTATCCCTCTGCTGATATTTATTATCCAGATTTATCCCTAAAATCAGTTAAAAAAAATAAATTCAAGACTGTAAAGTTTGGTAATAATGTTTTAGTTGGCAAAAATGTTAAAATAGGAAAAAATAGTTTCATTGGATCAAACTCTATTATCCAACAGAATGTGATAATTGGAAAAAATTGTGTAATTGGTTCAAGCGCAATTATTAAAAATACAATTATGGGTAATAGAGTTATTATACAAGATAATTGCAAGATAGGACAAAAAGGTTTTGGATTTATTCCAATGAAAAATAAAAATATTAAATTTCCTCATATTGGAAAAGTTGTAATAGAGGACGATGTTGAAATAGCATCTAGTTGCACTATTGACCGAGGTTCAGTCGATGACACTATGATTGGGAACAATACTTACCTAGATAATCAAGTTCATGTTGCGCATAATGTTAAAATTGGATCAAATTGTATGATTGCAGGACAAGTAGGTTTTGCTGGAAGTGCAGTAATTGGAAACAATGTATCAATTGGAGGTCAAGCCGGTGTATCTGGCCATCTTAAAATTGGCAACAACGTAAAAATAGGAGGAGGCAGTGGAGTCGTTAAAGATATTGAAGACAATGAAGTTGTGATGGGATATCCTGCTGTTTCTTTAAAAAAATTTTTAAAAAACCAAAGAGATAAAAGTGAGTCAGACTGAAATAGATAAAAAAACAATAGAAAATTTATTGCCTCATAGAGAGCCGATGCTTCTAATAGATAAATTAGTAAATATTGTTCCTCTTAAATCAGCTACAGCAATTATGTACGTTAAAAAAAATGGCTTTTATGTACAAGGGCATTTTCCTGATCAACCAGTCATGCCTGGTGTTTTAATTGTTGAGGCTTTTGGTCAAGCTGCCGCCGCTTTAACCGCTCATGGTATAGATCCAAAAGAATATGAAAATAAATTGGTTTTTCTAATGGGTGTTGACAAGGCAAGATTTAGAAATCCTGTAATTCCTGATTGTGAATTACATTTAGAAATAGAGGCTATTAGATCACACGGCAAAGTTTGGAAATATAAAGGTACAGCAAAAGTAGAGGGAAAAAGAATGGCTGATGCAGAATGGTCAGCTACCATTGTTGATAGAAAATGATGATACATAGCTCAAGCGTTATTGATAAAAAAGCGAAATTACCAAGTAAAGTAAAAATTGGTCCATTTTGTTATATTGGTCCAAATGTTGAATTAAAAGAAAACGTTGATTTAATCTCAAATGTACATATTGAGGGAAATACAATTATTGGAAAAGGCACAAGAATTTTTCCTTTTGCAAGTATAGGGACACAGCCGCAAGACTTAAAATTTAAAGGAGAAAAAAATACATTAATTATTGGAGAAAATAATTTAATCAGAGAGTACGTAACAATTAATCCTGGAACCGAGGGAGGCGGTGCTAAAACAATTATAGGCAACAATTGTTTATTTATGATTTCCTCACACATAGCCCATGATTGCAAAATTGGAAATAACGTAATTATAGCTAATAATGTACCTATAGGTGGACATGTAACTATTGAGGACTCTGTTGTAATAGGGGGAAATTCTGCAGTACAACAATTTACTCGAATTGGAAGGTTAGCTATGATTGGTGGAATGACAGGTGTTTTAAAAGATGTCATTCCTTTTGGATTATCAATAGGAAATAGAAATTATTTACAGGGTTTAAATTTAATTGGTTTGAGACGACATAAATATGAAAATCAAAAGATAATGGGTTTAGATAAAGCATATAAAGAAATTTTTGCTTCAAAAAATCTACATGAAAATTTAAGTAAAATAAATGGTGAATTTAAAGATAATGAATTAGTAATCGAAGTAATTAAATTTTTAGAAAAAGATAAAAAAAGACCAATTTGTTTACCAGTAAATTAAAAAATTTATGATAGGATTAATTTTTGGAGACACAGAGTTTCCAAAATATATTTTAAAAAAAATAAAAAACAAATATAGATACTTAATAATCGATTTAACAAAAAACAAAATTTTTAAAAAAAATAAAAATTCTCACTCTGTATCGATTGGCCAGTTTGGAAAGATTATATCTATATTAAAAACCAATAATTGTAAAAAAGTTCTGTTTGCTGGAAAAGTAGCTAAACCAAACTTTAAATCTATCAAATTAGACTTAAAGGGAATTTACTATATGCCAAAAATTATAAAAAGTTCTAAATTGGGTGATGCCGCAATTTTAAAACAAATTATAAATATTTTAAAAAAAGAAAAAATTCAGACCGTGAGCTCAAACAAATATACTCCTGAAATAAGTTTATCTAAAGGAAATTACACAATAATCAAACCAAATGTCTTTGATAAAAAAGATATAAGGTGTGGAGAAAAAGCTCTTAAAAAGTCTGGAAATTTTTCATTCGTTCAAGGCGTAATATGTAGAAATAATAAAATTGTAACATTTGAAGGAAGTGGAGGAACACAAAAAATGATTAAAAAAGTAAAAAGAACAAATAAAACCCCTAACGGAATCTTAATGAAATTCCCAAAAAAAAGACAAGATTTGAGAATTGATCTTCCAACTGTAGGTCTAGAAACTCTGAAACAGTGTAAAACGGCTGGACTAAAAGGAATAGTTTTAAAACATAAATTGAATGTTTTTTTAAATAAAAGACAAAGTGTTGAATATGCAAATAGAAATAAAATGTTTATTCTAATTAAATGAAAAAAATACTAATTATTTTTCTTTTATTATTCACAAATTTAAGCGCTGATGATTTTAAACTGGAGAGAAAAATAGAAGGATTTGATAGTCCTTGGAGCTTAACGTTTATAGACACCCAAAATTTGTTAGTTACAGAAAAATCTGGAAATATTAAGTTTGTAAATTTAAAAGAAAAAACAATAAAGGATTTAAGTCATAATCTTAAAGTCTTAGAAGATGGACAAGGAGGCTTGTTAGATATTCTTTATAAAGATAACACTGTTTTTGTTTCTTACTCTGAAAATAGATTGAATGGAACGTCAAGTACTTCTGTTGCAAGAGCAAAACTAAATTCAGAAAAACTTGATTTTAAAAACATCTTTAGAGCTGAGCCTCCTATAAATTCTGGATATCATTTTGGATCTAGATTGGTAATAAAAAATAAACATTTGTATATAACTGCTGGAGAGAGAGGGCAAGGCATGATCGCTCAAGATCACACTAAACATCCTGGTAGCATTATAAGAATAAATTTAGATGGATCGATACCAAAAGATAATCCAAAATTTATTAATAAAAAAGATTGGCTACCTGAAATTTATCAAATTGGTG
>MDTA01051091.1_pt1 | contig 16379 bp, 17 predicted proteins | sample 811151 | NCBI WGS metagenome assembly MDTA01 (sample SAMN05326648, study PRJNA326480) | marine metagenome | isolation source: seawater | place: Indian Ocean: South | collected 2010 | reverse complement strand
CTTTTTTTTCTAATATTTCTAAATTTTTAAAATAGGAAATCATTTATAAGCTATATTTTTTATAACCCTTTATAATTTTTATTCAAAAGTATTAAAATTGAATTCTTATAATATTTTTCCATTTTCCTCAGGTATTTTTCCAAACCGAGGTTTAATATTCTCTCTAATTGATTATCAACTTTAATTAATTTTAAAATGAAAAGATTTCTTACTATTATATATTCAGTTATTATATCATGTACTGCAAAGCTTTTTACAATTGAAAAAACTGAATATTTAGTTTCAAAATTAATTTTTCTATATTTTTTCGTATTTAAATTTCTTATCTTGTTATTAATTGGATAATATAAAGTTGAATTAAATATCATAATTTCACTTGGGTAATAACGGATTAAATCAAACAAAGTGTTTATTAAAAGGCTTGGTGTGCCCAAAATTAGATCATCGTATACATTGGATATTGCAGTCTCTTTTTTTGGTAACAATGAATAATCATTTGATTTATTAAATTTGAAAACAAAATACTTAATCTGATTTTTTGAATTTAAAATTAATTTTTTCTTATTTTTTAAAAAGTAATCACTAAAATAAGATATGTCACATCTATCTGATTGTGTATTTAAATCTGAATAATGTTTTTTGGAGAAAAAATTAAATTTAACTACAATATCAAATTTATTTATTTTTTTTGCATTTCCTTGAGATCCAATAGAAACACCTACAACTGATACTTTTTTTCCATTTAAATATTTACTTAAAAGTTTATTAAAATTTTTATCTTTAAAATTTTTTATAGAATTTATTATTTTAACTTTATTTTTTTTTAGATTTTTTTTTTCTTTAGATTGGATACCTTTATTAAGAGATATAATTTTGTTTAAATATTTGCTTTTTAAAGATGGATTATCATTTTCTAAAATTAAAAAAAATAACTCTCTTATTTTATAAGCGATAGAAAACTTTCCTAAAGTAATTAAAATTGAATAAATTGTAATTAGTTCAAAATAATTTTTTTTGTTAAAATTTCGTTTAATTAATAATATAAGTTTTTTGGAGTTTATTTCCTTTTTTAATTTTACATAATCAAAACAAGTTTTCCAAAATACATTAGTAAAAGTAATGTTATTATAGAAATAATAAGGGATAAGATCTTTATTATTTTTTTTATTTGAGCCTGAAAAAAAGTTTCCTAAAGTCTCAAAATTAAAAACCTTAGGGGCAGTTTTAGCTGGATTTCCAATATTTATATTTAAATTTTTAATTAAATTAATTAGAGACATAATAAGTAAAATTATAAATAGTTTCTTATTGAATAAATTCTTGCAAAAAATTTTTTATACCAGTTATCCCATCCAAGAATATTAATGAGATCATATTTATTAAATATATTTTGACTACCCAATTCTTCACAAGCTAATTTGTATCCATCTTCACCACTCAAAAAATCATCAAATAATTTTGGGAAATTTTTATAAAATATCATTTTAATATAAGAATTATTTTTATTTCCATTTATATTATTTCCATTTATTTCAAACATAACCTTTACCTTTTTTTTCAAATATAAAGCATAAAATACTGCAGAACCTAACTCTGAGCTTATTACATTTTCATATTTAATAACTTCTCGATAAAAATTGAATAACATTTCAGGATTATTTCTTGAACCAAGACTAATAACTTTCCAACCTCTATTTTGATAAATATCAATATTTTCTTTAACATAATCCGTGAAAGATAGACAAACAGTAAAAGGTTTTGGGCTAATTTTTTCAATATAATCAATCAATAATTCATGATTTATTTTTTTTTCTGTTTCTACATCGATATCACTTAATATATTTTTAAGTCTCTTTGGAGCTTTAATAGGTTTGTCAGTCTTGGGAACTGTATGTGCGGGGAAAAAAATTGTACCTTGAGGATAGTTATTATTCATTTTATTTTCTAAGAGTTTTGTAAGGTAAATAAATGGAGAGCCAATAATAATTACATTTTTTATATTATTTTCATTTAATTCGTTAAAAGTTCTTCTATTCCAACATAAATAGGGCGCCGACCTTATAAATGGTTTTTTTGGACTTGAAATGAAGGGGTACCAACCATGCTGAATTGAGGCAAAACATGGTTTTTCTTTTACCTCACAATAGTCTGAAAAAATTTTTTTATGACTATACCAATTATTATCAATATACATACTAATTTTATTTGGAATTTAGAAATTTTTCAAAAAAAACTTTTTTATACATTTAATTATTTCATACTGCTTTATTTTGCTTAGATTATAAAAAATTGGTAAGCTTATAACTGAATTAAAATACTTCTCCGCACCAAACATATTAGTTTTTTTTTTTATAATAGAAAACTTGTAAATTGGGATATAATGAAACTGAATCATTATTTTATTTTTCAACATATATCTAATAAATTGTTCTTTGTATTTAAATTTACTCGCATTAATTTTCATTAAACATAAATGATAAGATGAGAAATATTTTTTTGAATAATTAGGAAAAGATAATCCAGGAATATTTTTTAATTCTTTACGGTAAAGCTTATAAATTTTTTTTCTTTTAGATATAAATAAATTTATTTTTTTTAATTGAGATATTCCTAATGCTGATTGCAATTCGTTAAGTCTAAAATTTAAACCATAATTTTTTATATCATATTTCCAATGGTATTTTCTTCTATCTAAACCTAAAGATCTTAATAACTTAAGACTCTTGAAAATTTTTTTTGAATTTGTAGTTACAATTCCACCTTCAGCAGTTGTTATAGTTTTTAAGGGGTGAAAAGAAAATGTTGAAATATCTGCATGCTTACAAGATCCAATTTTAAACATTTTATTTCTAAATTTATAACTTGCACCAAATGCATGACATGCATCTTCAATAATTGAACAATTAAATTTTTTTTTAAATTTATAAAATTTTTCAGCATTTTCCGGATATCCACCATTATACATAATCAAAATAGCTTTAATTTTTTTAAGTTTAAATTTTTTACAACAGTCTTCCACATGTTCTGGTTTCATTTGGCCTGTATCTGGATCTACGTCAGTGAAATAAACTTTAGCATTCAATAATTTTGCAGCATTATAGGATGCTACAAAATTTACACTGGGCATTAATATAACATCATTCTTTTTAACTTTTAGTGCCTGAAATGCTAAAAATAGTGCTGAAGTCCCACTGTTGCAAGCTACTGAAAATTTACATTTCAAATAAGAATTTACTTTATTTTCAAATTCACTTACTTTTTTTCCACCTGTAATATTGTCATTTCTAATTACTCCCAAAATAGATTTAATATCTGAAGAATCGATATAGTGTCTTCCGTAGGGTGTAAATTTCATTTTTTTGATGAATTAATTATTCCTTTAGAATTATATTTTACTCTAACATATTTATTTTCTAGTTTGTTAGTAGGAGTATAAAATCTATCACCAACTTTTAAATCTGAAATTATATTTTTTCCTTTAGAATTTAAAACTTCCTTTATTAAAAAAACGTTATTATCTACTGAATTTACACATAACCATCTTCTATCATGACGAAAAATAAGTCCGCTCATAAATGGGTGTGAGTTACTCTCTCCACCTGATAGAAATACTTTTTTAATCCTAACAACCTTATTATTAATCATTGTTGATGCCCCTGGATAAGGATCATCAAAAGCATCAATAAATCTCTCTACTTGATATGATTTTAAATCCCAGTTTATCCAACCATGTATATTTGTGTTTAACCTTGGTAAATAACTACCTATATAATCTGGCTGGTGCTTGAGATCAAATTTTTTACCTAACTTTAAATGCTTGATAATATTTTTATAAAAATTTAAAAAAGTTTTTTTAGAATAGATTTCATAATCAATTGGTATCTTGCAACTACTTGGAAAAATAGTATTTTCAGAATAAATTATTGGTCCTTTATCAATTTGTTTATTTATAAGATGTACTAATTGATTTTCTATTTTATCTCCTTTCATTATTCTCCAAGAAAAATGTCCTGCTCCTGCATCATAAGGCAGTCTTGAGCCATGAAAATTTACTAAATTATTTTTAAAAAAAACACTTATATCTCTCTCTTTAAAAATATATCTACATCCAAAACTAACAAACAAGGTATTCTCAACTTCAAAATTTTTAATTAAATATTTTTTTAATTTACTATCAAAACTATTAAATATTTTACATTTTACATTTGCAGGAATTAATTTAGATTGATCAGAGGTTGTAATAATTTGCGTTTTAATTTTATGCGAATTATTAAATTTTAAAATTTGATTTATATCATTTGAAAATCCAAAAATAATTAAATTATCTAATTGTGGGATATAAAATTTGTTATTTTCAATCATTTAATTTTTTTTGCCAAAATAAAATACCATGGAAGATGAACTGGACCTGTAAAAACAGTATTTTTGTTAAATTCTGTTTTTATAGTATAACTACCCCTACCTTTACTATTTTTTTTTAATTTAGTTGATGGAAAAAAATTGTTAATCTTAACAACTTTATATCCATATTTTTTTAAAATCTTTTTTGTATTTTTTAACGAATGTATATTAAAATCAGCATCTGGATTATCATCTTTAATTTTATTATTTTCTAAGTCTCTTATATGAATTAATATATCGAGTGGTCCATCGTAAAATAGCGAGTTTATAGCTATCCATTTTGCATTTAAATTTGAAATATTTTTAATTGGATTTTCAATATTTTTAAAAACACAAAATGTATGAACCGAAAATACTAAATCAAAATCATATTTTTTCTTTTTTATTTTCAAAACATCTTGCAAAGAAAACTTAATTTTCTTATTTAAATTCATTTTCTTTGCTTTTCTAATTTGTGACTGAGAATAGTCCCATCCAGTAAAATGAATACCAGGAAAATGTTTTGAAAAATATTGTATATTGGCACCAATTCCGCACCCAACATCTAATACCTTTTTTAAATTTGTCTTGAAAACATTATTTTTAATCAAAAAATTTTTAAATTTTATTGTACTTTGATAAGGTTTTGATAACTGAATTACTTCTGTATTTTTATTTCTCATTTAACTCTTTACTTAATTCGTCATATTCCTTCATTTTTAATTTCATGAAATTTACTGTCAATTTTGTTTTTAATGCAATTCCTTTTGGTGTTAAAATATAAAAATAATTAAATTTAGAATTAGGATTAAATCTATCTTTATTTTTTGTAAAATTTTTAATTTTTATCATACCTTTTTTTTTTAAAGCATTTAAACAATAATTTAATTTACCTACACTGATACCCAAATTTTTTGATAAAACTCTTTGAGAGGTTAATGGATCGACTTTTAATTTTCTTAAAATGTTTAAGTAATCTTGTTTTTGCTTTAAAGACATTTTGATTACTATATCGTTCAAGTTTTGAACAGTAAAGAAAATTTAAAAAAATAATAATTTTGTATATTTAATAATCTTTAATGATATAATTTTCTCAACTATCATGAAAATTTGCAGCAAATGTGTAATTCCTGAAACCGCTGAAACCCTAACTTTTAATAAAGAAGATGGATCTTGTACAGTTTGTAACAATAGCAAAATTAAAAATGAAATAGATTGGGATGAAAGAAATCGAACATTAGATAGACTAATTAAAGATTATAAAAATAAATTTTCTTATGATTGTGTAGTGCCTTTCTCTGGAGGAAAAGACTCAACTTTTGCATTGTGGTATTTAGTAAAAATAAAAAAATTAAAACCTCTTGTAGTGAGATTTGATCATAATTTTTACCGAGAAAAAATTGAAGAAAACACGCAAAGGACAATAAGTAAGTTAGGGGTTGATTTTATTAATTATAAATCAAATTTTGAAATTGTAAGAAAAACAATGTTAGAGAGCTTAATCCGAAGAGGAGACTTTTGTTGGCACTGTCATGTAGGAATAGCTGCTTATCCTGTAAATGTCGCTATTGAAAAAAAGGTACCTTTAATTTTTTATGGAGAGCCTTCGGCTGAATATTCTGCATACTATAATTACAATGAATTTGAAGAAGGCGATGTTGAGCACTTTAATAAAACTACTAATATGGGAATAAATGCTGAAGATATGTATGAAATGATAAAAGAAAAATATCCAGATACAAATATTTCTATAAATGATTTAAAAGCATATATATTTCCTTCTCAAAGAGATTTAAATAAAAATCAAATCAAAAACGCTTATTTAGGAAATTATGTTCCTTGGGATGTAAAAAAACAAGTTGAAATAATTAAAAAAGAACTTGGGTGGCAAGGTGATAATGTTGAAGGTATCCCAGAAGAGTATAATTATGAAAAAATAGAATGTATGATGCAAGGTGTAAGAGATTACATAAAATTTTTAAAAAGAGGTTTCGGAAGAACAGCGCACTTAACATCTATTGATATAAGAAATAATAGAATGAGTAGAGAGAAAGCTCTGGAACTTTGTAAGATATATGATGGAAAAAGACCTAAATCTTTAGATGTTTTTTTAAAAATAGTTAATATTACTGAGGATGAATTTTACGATATAGTTAAAACTCACATAGTTTCTCCAAGTCCTCAATGGAACAAAGAAGAAATAAAAAACAAAAAATCAAACATTGTTCCAAGTGATTTTGACAAATGGGACAGAAAATTTTCTTAGAAAATGCGGATAGGAATCGTTGATTATGGAGCTGGGAATATTCTTTCAGTTTATAATTCTATATTTAACTTAGGTTTTGATCCTGAAATAGTAAATGATTCTAACGAATTAAATAACTTTGACAAAATAATTATACCTGGAGTTGGATCTGCATTTAAAGCGTTAAAAACTTTAGAAAAAAAAGGTTTTATTTCAAGTATAAAAAAATTTTATAATTCTGGAAAGCCAATATTGGGAATATGTTTGGGTTTACAAATATTTGCAACTCAACTTTTTGAAGATGGAGTATCTGATGGTATTGGAATAATTGATGGAAATATAGAGCTTATAAACGAACCACAAAAATTTAATATTGGATGGTGTGAAGTAAATATTGATAATAATCTATCAAAAAAAATAGGTATAAAAGAAAACTCTGATTTCTACTTCTGTCACTCCTATTATTTAAAATTTAGCTCAGATGTTGGAAAAAGTAATTGTTTTGGCGATACTTTTTTTTATAAAAAAATTCCATCTATTGTGGTTAAGAATAACTTTATCGGAACACAATTTCATCCTGAAAAGAGTCAGACAAATGGTATCAAATTTTTAAATTATTTTTTAAAAAGTTATTTGTAAATGAATTATTTAAGGATCATACCATCTCTTTTATTATCTAAAGGTAAACTTCTAAAAGGTATTAATTTTCATAATCATAGAAATGCTGGAAGTCCGTCATCAACAGTTCTAGCTCTTGAAAGCCAAGGTGCTGATGAAATAAGTTTAATTGATATAGATAATTATATGACTGGTGTTAATAAAGAGCCTGATTTTGAAACTCTAAAAAAAGTTTCTGAGGTAACTTCTACTCCAATAACATTTGGTGGTGGAATTAATAATTTAGATACAGCTAAAAAAGTTATAAGATCTGGTGCAGAAAAAATTTACTTAAACAGAATTGCTTATAAAGATAAAAGTTTGATAACTGATTTAGTAAAATATTTTGGTGGTCAAGCAATTGTTATTGGAATTAATATAATTAATTCTAATAATATCTATGAAATATACGAAAAAAATAATCATAAAGATTTAATTGAACATATAATTGAAATTCAAAACTTAGGAATTGGCGAAATTAAAATTAATTTTGTAGATAGAGAAGGAACTAAAAAAGGTTTAGATCTAGGTTTTGCAAAAAAGCTTTTAAAACATATAAGAGTATCGAGTGTATTTGAAGGTGGAATTGGAAATCTTAACCAAATCGAGGAAGCTTTTAATACTAAAATAAATGCAATAGGATTGGGCACTATGATTACCTTCAATGATTATAATTTATTTAAAATTAAGCGCTATCTTATTGATAAGAATTTTAATGTTAGAATTTAAAAAAAATTATAAAAATTTATTCTCAATTAATATTTTTCTTAAGTTTTGTATACTTAAAAAATCCGGATTTTTATCGCTCGAATATTTGAAACCCATATTAACTTTTTTTAGTTTTTTAATTTCTAAATATTTTAAGAATTCTTTTTTATCAATATTATTTAAAATTACATAGTGATTTTTGCCTTCCGCAGAATTTAAACTATCTGTCTCAGAAATTAATTCCTCGTGTAATTTTTCGCCAGGCCTAATTCCTATTATTTTAATTTTTGTATTGTTATTAATTGATTTTGCTAAATCTGTTACTCTAAAACTTTTTAGCTTAGGTACAAAAATTTCCCCTCCTAAATTATTTAAGAAACACCAATCTACAAAATTAACACCTTCTTCCAAAGTCAAATTAAACCTAGTCATATCAGAATGGGTTACTGTAAAATCTTTCTTATCCTTGTTTGATTGAATAAATATTGGCACTACAGACCCCCTGCTTCCTAATACATTTCCATATCTAACAAGGCTAAATTTTATTTTTCTTGATCCTTTAATATTATTTGCTGATAAAAAGATTTTATCTGAGCAAAGTTTTGAAGCTCCATATAAATTAATAGGCGATGATGCTTTGTCAGTTGAGAGAGCTATTACATTTTTTACATCCGCATCCAGACAAACATCCACAACATTTTGTGCACCAATTACATTAGTTTTTATTACCTCCATTGGGTTGTATTCACCTGAACTCACATGTTTAAGAGCGGCGGCATGAATGACATAATCAATACCCTCCATTGCTCTAGACAACCTTTCCTTATCTCTAATATCTCCAATAAAAAACCTTATAAATGGGTATTTCTCAGAGGGAAATTTTTTAGCCATTTCTGATTGTTTAAATTCGTCTCTACTGTAAATAACTAATCTTTTAACTTTATATTTCTTTCTGATTACATGGTTACAAAATGCATTGCCAAAACTACCTGTTCCACCAGTAATCAAAATTTGTTTATTTTTAAAATAATTCATTAAAAAATTAATTTAGTCTTTTAAAAGATGACTTACAAACTGGGCCATCTAAAATTTCATTAATATCTTTTCCTTCTTCGCATTCCTTAATAGTATTAAATATTTTATCAAGATTTTTAATATATTTATTCAATATTAACTCATTATGAGCTGTTGAAATAAATACTACATTTGTAGCTAAAAAATTCTTTTTTAACATCTCCTGTGAAATTAAAGTTTTATAATGCAAAAATTTATCTGTTTTTATCGAAAAACTTGGCAAAGCATCTATTCCATTAATTATAATAGGTAAATCATACTTCTTTGATAGTTTTGCCCATTCTTTCTTAACTTTTTTTCCTAAATTAGTTACATATTCCCAAGATTTAATCTTTTTCATTACTTCAAGTGTTTTGCAGCCTGCAGTATAACCAATCCTTTCAGACCAAAAAGTGCTACTAATAAAACTCTTTAAAGAGTTATTCATTATATCACCTCTTCCTATAATAGATGTGATCGCATATCCATTACCTATGGCCTTACCAAACATACATATATCTGGATTAACTTTATATTTTAAATGAAGTCCTCCATTCTTTTCTCTAAAGCCAGAGCTACACTCATCAAAAATAAGAGTGATTTTATTTTTTTTTGTAATTTCTCTAACTTTATTTAAAAAATTATTCCTCGGCATATAATTTCTTGAAACTTCCATGATTACAGTGCCAATGTCTTTATTTTTTACAAGTTGTTCCAACATACTAAAATCATTAAAATCGAATGTATAAACTGAATTTTTTAACTTCTTTAATACTCCATCCGCTCCTAGCCCAGGGAGCAAATGATTGTTTAGACTTTTATCATTATTCAAATTCGCTGCTAAATACCAATCATGCCAACCGTGGTAACCACACACGGCTATATTTTGTTTTTTTGAGTATGTTCTTCCAATTCTTATTGCCATTGCATTTGCTTCAGCACCAGTTCTAGCGAACATGGCTTTATCTGACCATCGATGTAAATTAATTAGCTTTTCTGCTAAGTATACTTCCTCAGGACAATTTAACGTTGACATATTGCTTTTAGATATATTTTTTTTTACAGCATCATCTATTTCTTTTCTTGCATAACCTAAAAGATTTGTTCCTACTCCCATCATTGAAAAATCTGTATACTTTTTATTTTCTAGATCCCAAACATAACATCCTTTAGCTTTGCTGAAATATGTTGGCCAATAGTTTGGTAAGATTAAATCTGGGTTTTTGGAATAAAACATATTCCCATTAGGAATTGATAATTTTGCTCTTCTCCAGAGTTTTTGACCATCTGTCATTCTTGATCCTTCGTCTCGAATTATGTTTTTATTACTTTTAAACATATTTGGTTTTTTTTCATATAATTTGATTATATCTTCAAACTTAAAGTAAATATTGGGCTTAAAATAATTTATAATTTCTTTTATACAATCTAAATCTTCTTTTTCATCTATTGTAATTCTCAAATGAGAATAATCCTTTTTATAAGGAAAAATACCCCTTTTAAAAATATTATTTTTTTTAATGTAAGGTGTTACATGCTCTCTATCAAAATATGAATTTTTTGAGATATAAGCTTTTCTTAACGATTTGAAATTAAAAACCTCAACATCCATTCCATCTGGATATGTTGGGCTTGTGCTATCTGATAAATAATCATAATTTTTTTTGAAAAAAAATTTGATATAGTTATCCACTAATCTTGGATCAATTAAAGGATTATCTCCTGTAAGACGAACTATAGTTTTAAAATTAAATTTTTTTGCAGTTTTATAAAATCTGTTTAGAACATTTTTTTTATCACCTATAAAATATTCAATATTATTTTTTTTTAAAATATTTATTAATTTTTTATTTGAAGAATGATTGCTAGTAGCCACAACGACTTTATCAATTAATTTAGACCTTGAAATCCTTTTTAATAAAAGTTCAATAGTGGTTAACTTATTGATATTAGTTATAACTTTGTTTGGAAATCTTATAGACTCACATCTAGCTTGAATAATTGCACCTATCATTTCATTTATCTACCATTTAGAAGGATTAATTAATTTACTACTAGTCTTTAAATTAGCAAAATTAATATTTATTCTTTTATTTTTTTTAACTAAGTAGTTTTTAATTACATATTCGAATTGATTAAAATCATCAAAACCTATAACAATTTTAGAAAAAAATTTATATTTTAAAATAAAACTCAAACAAACATTTATTGGATTTAAATCATATTTTTTTAGATTTTCGAACCATAAACTTAATTTTGGACTATAAGCAAAAAATTTTTTTTGAATTTTTTTCTGAGGAAGTAATAGTAATCCCTGTAAAAAAATTGATCTTATGTGAACCTCAATTTTTTTTTTTCTTAAAAAATTTTGAATCTTTTTGTCTAAAATTCTTTGGTCAAAAACATTGAATGGAAATTGCACAACATCAAATTTATATTTTTTGATATATTTTATTAAATGTTTTGTGCTATAGGCTGAAAACCCAATTTTTTTAACTAATCCTTTTTTTTTTAATTTTATTAAGGATTTAAATATTTCGTTAATTTTGTTTGAATTAAGATCATTTATATCATGAAGTAGGATTGCGTATAATTGACTTAAATTTAAATTTTTTAAAGAATTATTTATTTGTTTTTCTATGTGATTATAAATAAGTTTTTTTGGTATGAATCTTATTTTATCTATTTTTGAAATTACTTTGAAATAATTTCTATATTTTTTTTGTGTTAAATGTTTTCCTATTAGCTTCTCACTCTCTCCATAACTTGAAGCTGTATCAATATATTTTACTTTATTTTTAAATGAAAAATTAAGTATCTTGGAAAATTCATTAATTTTCATTTTTGCAAAATTACTGCCAATTCCATAATTCATGCCTAATTGTGCTGTTCCTATACAGATTTTCATATGAATTTATAATTTATTTTAATTTATTTAATAATAACATAATATCGTTCAATTATTGAACGTAAATAATAGACAATTTTATTAATAAATACTATTCTCGAACCAACTTTATTAAAAAAAAGGTGTTATATTGATTTTAAGAAAACTTAAAAAAAAAGAAGTAAATCAAATTCTTAATAATTTGAAAAAAAACGGTTTTATCAAGATTACAAAATTAATTAAACCAATAAAGTCAAAAGTACTTTTAAATTTACTTAAAAAAATTTATAAAAAAGGTGTTAACAACAAAGGTTTACCTGATAGAGATTCAAACGATCTTAGAATAAACAACCTTGCAAAAAGACATAAAGTTTTTTGTGATCTTATTTCTGACCCAGAATTAGAAAAGTTTTTAAAACCAAAATTAAATGATAAATATTATAGATTCTTGCCAGATAGTGTTCCTAATTATATTTTGGGTGGCTATAATGGCAGATCAAGTGGAAATAAACTAGATTTACATATTGATTCTTTTATGCCTTACAAGGGAGATTATAATAATGCTATTCTTGTATTGTTTGTATTAGAAAATATGAATGGAGAAAATGGTGCGACGATAGTTGTTCCAAAATCTCATAAAACTGGTACTTACACAAATAGATCAACAAAAAATATTAAAGTTATTAATGCAAAAGCAGGAGATGTCCTAATATTAGATGCTAGAACTTGGCACGGAACAACCGAAAATAAAACAAAAAATTCAAGGTGGCTAATAACAAGTGCTTTTTATACTTGGTGGATGAAGCAACAAGTTGATTTTCCAAAATCAATGCCAAAAAAAATTTTAAATAAACTTACAAATAAACAGAAGCAAATTTTAGGTTTTTGCTCTATACCACCAATTACTGAGAGTGATAGAATTAACACTAAATGTGGTTATGAAGTCTTAAAGAAAAAATAAAATGAAAATAAAAAATACAAATAAAGAATTTAAAAAATGGACTAGAAAAAATTCTTTTGAAAAATCTTATGGATCAAATAATCCTCCATCATATCCAAATGAAACACTTATTAGAATATGTTTATCAAAAAGATTTACAAAATTTAATCTCAATATTTTTAAAAAAAATTTTAAAATTTTAGAGGTCGGTTGCTTTTCAGGAAATAACTTACGTTTTTTCTTAGAGAATAAGATTAAATCTTATGGGTCAGAAATAAATGATGAAATGAAAAAGCTCTGTTACTCAAATCTAAAGAGATTTAAATTAAAACCACCTGCAATTAAATTAGGCAGCAATGATAACATCAATTATGAAGATAAAAAATTTAATCTACTAGTTTCTATCAACACAATTCATTATTCTCATGGAATAAAATTAGAAAAAGCTGTAAAAGAATATTCAAGAGTTCTAAAAAAAGGTGGTATTGCAATTATTGAAACCCCTACCAAAGATCACGATACAGTCAAAACATCACAAAAAGTAGGAGATTTTCACTACCTATGGGGACCAAAAGGATTTAGAAAAAAATCCTCCATGGGTTTTATAAGTAATAAGAAAAAGTTCATAAATATTTTAAGAAGATATTTTGCTGATATAGAGATAAATTTAAAAACAGAATTTTATGAAAAAATAAAACTATCTACTTATGTATTTGTTTGTAAGAAATAAATTAGATTTATGTTGAAAAAAAATAAAATTAATTACTACTTAAAAATTATAGATCAAATTGAAAAAACAAGAGGAAGAAACAATTTCAATTGGATGGAAATTTTACGAATAGCTTTAATTCATGCGCCAGAGAAAACTTTAAAAGTGATGGGCAAAATAAATAAAGCTGATACTAAAATTTTAAATTTAAATAAGAAATTTAAAAAATAGATTAATAAAATTGAAAAAAAAAGTAGCAGTTTTAGGAGTAGGAGAACATCAAAAAAGTGGAATTAAACAACTAAGAAAAAAATTTATAGTTTATGGTTTTGATGGTGATAAAAATGCTTTTTCGAAAAGTTTAGTAAATAAATTTTACTTTATTGATATTCAAGATAAAGAAAAGATATATAAAATTTGTAGAAATAATAACATTAAAAAAATTTTATCTTTTAATTCTGAGATTACTCTAAATTCAGTATTATGGATTAATGATAAACTTGAAAATAAGAAAAGTTTAAATAAATTTCTTATTTTGAATAAAATAAAATTAAGAAAACATTTAAAAAAACATAATTTTCCTGTACCTAACTTTACTAGTTTAAATAAAGATACTTACATACATAAATCTTTATTTCCTGCAGTTGTGAAACCTTCAAGCGGTTCTGGATCTAAAGGTGTTTTTTATTCTAAAGATATTAGTCAATTTAAAAAATTTTATAACAAAAATAAATTTTTTTATAAAAATAAAAAGATTCTAATAGAAAAATATATACCGGGAGTTGAGTATGCTGTTGAAGGTTGGGTAGATAAAGATTTAAAATTTAAAATTGGTGCACTTTCAAAAAAACAAAGAAGTAAACTTCCTTTTTTATTTGATGAAAGTCTAATAATTAATTTTAAAAATATTAAGTTAAGAAATATCATTATTAAATATATAGAAAGATTAGTTAAATCATTAAAACTTTTTAACATTCCAGTTCACATGGAATTTAAAATTTTAAAAGGAAAAATTTACTTAATTGATTTCTCATTTAGAGGAGCAGGATTTACAGTGTATTCGGAAATATTATCAAAAATAATTGAACAAAATACAGATCAAATAATTATTGACATGTTTTTTAATAAAAATTTTAAAATTAATGAGCCTAATGAAAATAAATATTATTTAAAATTTTTTTATAAAAAAGATTTATCAAATCTTAAAAAATATAAAAAACAAATCAAAAATTTAAAATCATTTGAAAAAATAAGCTTTTATAAATCTTTAAATAGATCAGCAATTAATGAATATAGTAGATTTGGTCATATTTTATTAATGTCTAATAATATCTCATTATTAAAAAAGGATTCAAGAAAACTAAATAATTTTTAGAAAATGAAAAAATTTTATATATGTTTAACATTTGATACAGATCCAGATCCAGATAAAGGTCATATTGATAGGAAGGATAAAGATATAATTGGTTGGAAGGGATTAAGGATAGGAAATAAATTAATATTTAAAAGTATTAAAAAGATTGAGAAGAAATATCAAATAAATATTCCAAGTACTTGGTTTGTTAGAGTAGATGATCAAATTAAATACTATCATGGTAGCGCTGAATGGCTAATTACAACCTTCTCAAATTTTTGGCAGGAAGTTATAAAAAATAATGGATCTATCCAATGGCACGTGCATTTAAATACCATAAAAAATAAAAAATGGTTTAGAGAAACACTAGATAGTAAAATTAAGAAAATTATAAAAAAAAATTTAATTATATTTTCAAAAATTTTGAAAAAACCGAGATGCATAAGAATAGGAGAGGCATATATAAATAATAATATCGCTAATTATTTGAGTAAACTTAAAATAGAAGCTGACAGCTCTGCATTACCAGGAAGAAAACGATTTGATAAATATAAAGTTTTTGATTGGTCAAGTTGTTTGAATAAACCCTATTTTATGAATAAAAAAAATTATCAAAAAAGAACAAAAAAACCTAAGACAAGTGATTTGCTAGAAATTCCAATGAATACAATTAAAACTAAATGCTCATATGACAAAATACCAATCAAAAGATATTATAATTTAAGTTTTAAAAATAAAATTTTAAAAAAAAATCTTTCAGAATATATTAAAATAAATGATCTAGTAGTGACTATGACACATCCTTTTGAAATAGTGAGTTCATTTAAAACTTTAAAAAATTCAAATTTAATTTCTTTTTCAATTAATGAATTTGAGAGAAATCTTGAAGATTTAATTTTATTTAGTTTAAAAAATAATAAGACTCCAATATTTGTAAATATAGAAAATGTAATTGATAAAATGAAAAATGTACAAGAATAAAATAATAGAATTTTTTAGAAAAAAAACTGAATATGAATTTTTACATTTTTCAGGAAGAACAAACACACAAATCTGGCAATTAGGCCTTCTAATAAAAAAAAAATACAAAAATCCTCTAGTTCTAATGCCGTCTACATTGTGCGTTTCACCTTCTATTATTTTTACTACATTGAAAATAAAAATTAAGTATGTGGATGTGGATATAAAAACCGGTTTGATTGATCAAAATAAATTAAAAAAAATTTTAGAAAAAAATAAAATTAACGTTCTGTTTTATGCTAATTTATTTGGTAATTTGGATGATGAAAGATTTTATCAAAAACTAAAAAATAAAAATATATTGATAATTCAAGATCTTGCTCAAACATTTATAAGTTTTAACAAGAAAATTAATAATAAAAATTTATTTGGAGATGTTATCTTACTTTCATTTGGATACTCTAAAATTTTTGATATTGGAAAAGG
>MDTA01118864.1_pt1 | contig 16380 bp, 17 predicted proteins | sample 811151 | NCBI WGS metagenome assembly MDTA01 (sample SAMN05326648, study PRJNA326480) | marine metagenome | isolation source: seawater | place: Indian Ocean: South | collected 2010 | reverse complement strand
TGATTAACTGTGATTTTTATACATATTAAGAAAAAATTATCAAACTATAAATTATGTTTAATACAATATTTCCTAAAATACACAAAGAAGGGTATAAATTTTTAGCTATTTCAATTTTGGCTACTTTTATAATTTTATTCTTTTCAAAATTCCTAGGAATCCTCTTTATCATTATTACAATTTGGGTTTATTATTTTTTCAGAGACCCAGAAAGATATTCTATTGGTGACGACAAATACCTTGTGAGTCCTGCTGATGGTTTAATAACTGATATTTCGGAAAAATCAGGACCCGAGGAATTAAGACTTGAAAACACTTCGTATACAAGAATAAGCGTATTTATGAACGTATTCAATTGTCATGTAAACCGAATACCTTCTTCAGGAAAAATAGAGGAAATATTTTATAAACCAGGAAAATTTTTGAATGCATCTTTAGACAAGGCAAGCGAAGAAAATGAAAGAAATTATTATAAGATTAATTTAACTAATGGTGAAGAAATTATTATAGTGCAGATAGCTGGTCTAGTTGCTAGGCGAATAGTTTGTGAAGTTGAACAAGGTCAAAATCTTAAACAAGGTGAAAGAATAGGCATGATTAGATTTGGTAGTAGAGTTGATATATATTTTAAAAATAAAAAGGTGCTAGCTAAACTCGGCCAAAATGTCATAGCGGGAGAAAGCTTGTTGGCTTCTGAATAATGGAAGAAAATAAAAAATTTAAATTGGTTTCGTCAAAAAAAACCAGATACTTATTGCCAAATATTTTGACATTAGCAGGAGTTTGTTTAGGGATAAGTTCAATTAAGTTTTCAATTGATGGCAATTATAGTTTAGCTGTAACTTTAATATTATTCGCTGCAATTTTAGATGCATTAGACGGTAGAATTGCGAGGTTGATAAAAGGAACTTCAGAGTTTGGAAAAGAATTAGACTCTTTAACTGATTTTGTAAGTTTCGGTATCGCACCTGTTTTTATTTTATACTTTTGGGAACTTAATAATTATGGAAAATTAGGATGGGCAATTACACTTATCTACTCTGTATGCTGTGTTCTTAGGTTAGCAAGATTCAATCTTACTAAAATTGAGGAGACCCAAGAATGGAAAAATAATTTTTTTGAGGGTGTACCATCTCCAGCAGGCGGGCTATTAATTTTAATGCCACTTATATTTGAGTTAACAAATTTAAATATTGGAATGGATATTAAAAAACTTACCCCATATCTTACCGTATTAATTGCAATTCTTTTAGTTAGTAAAATCCCTACGCTGTCGCTTAAAAAAATATCCATTTCACCAAAGGCAACTGTATTTTTGCTTCTAGGCATTGGATTAGTCTTTATAGCTTTACTATTTTATACTCTCGAAACACTTCTTGTTTTTGGAATAATATATTTATTTTCTATACCAATAAGTATTATTTTTTATAACAATCAAAATAAAAAAAAATTAGAAAAAATATCTGATGATAATCATGAAGATATTTTGTAATGAGAAAATCAAAAAGAATTAAAAAAAGCAATTCTTGGAAAATTAAGCAGCACAGAGATCAATTTTTTAAAAAATCTAAAACCTTAGGATATCGCTCAAGAGCATCATTTAAATTAATTGAACTTAATGAGAAATATAATTTTATCAAAAATACTTCTAACTTACTTGATCTAGGCTCTTTTCCTGGCGGCTGGTCCCAAGTTGCTGTCAAATTAATTACCAATGGAAAGATAATGTCGATAGATTTAAAAGAGATGGAACCAATAAAAAATGTTAAATTTTTGAAAGGCGATATAACTGCAGAAGATACTAAACTTACTATTATAAAATATTTCAAATCAAATTTGGATATAATTATCTCAGATATGGCAGCAGATACTACTGGTAATAAGTCATTAGACTCGATTAGAACGAATAAGCTGTGTGCCGATGTAATAAATTTTTCAAGAGAAATACTTAAACCAAAAGGTGTATTGGTTTCAAAGCTGTTTATGGGAGAGGATTTCTTAGAGGTAAAAAGCTTAGCAAAATCTGTGTTTCAAAAAGTTAATTTTTTTAAGCCTAAGTCAAGTCGAAAAGAGTCAAAAGAAACTTATTTACACTGCAAAATTTTAAAGTCTTTATAAATTTTAATAATTGTATATAAGTTTATATGGATACAATTAAAGAAGCTCTTACCTTTGACGATGTATTGTTGTTACCAAGATACTCAAGAGTATTACCTTCGAATACAGATATTTTTTTACAGCTAACAAAAAAAATTGGACTTAAGGTACCTTTTTTGACATCAGCAATGGACACCGTCACAGAGTCAAAAATGGCTATTGCAATAGCAGAATCTGGAGGAATGGGTATAATTCATCGAAATTTGAATATAAAAAAACAATCTAAAGAAATTAAAAAAGTAAAAAATAAAAATTTATACGTTGGTGCAGCAGTAGGTACAAATAAAGAAGATTTAGAGAGAGTAAGGTCTTTACTTTTTAATGGTGTTGATTTGATAGTTATAGATACAGCGCACGGGCACAGTGAAAAAGTTTTAAAGACTTTAAGCAGAATAAAAAAAATAAATCAAAAAATACCTGTATGCGTCGGAAATATAGCTACTGGTGAGGCTGCAAAAAAACTTTACGACTCAGGCGCTGACATTATAAAAGTTGGTATTGGACCTGGTTCAATTTGCACTACAAGAATGGTAGCAGGTATTGGTGTGCCTCAAATCTCTGCGATTATGGAAGTAAAAAAGACATTAAATAAAAAAAAAATTAAAATAATATCAGATGGAGGAATTAAATTTTCGGGTGACATTGCAAAAGCAATAGCTGCAGGGGCAGATGCAATTATGATGGGTTCAATTTTTGCAGGAACACATGAAAGTCCAGGAAAAAAATTTAACATTAAAGGCAAAGTGTACAAACAATATCGAGGAATGGGGTCTATAGGAGCAATGTCAGCTGGATCTGCTAATAGGTATTTTCAAAAAAATTTTAAAGATAAATCAAAATTTGTGCCAGAAGGAGTAGAGGGAAGAGTTGAATATAAAGGAAAAGTAGCAAATATTATTTATCAATTACAAGGTGGATTGAGATCATCAATGGGATATATTGGTGCTAGAAAACTTGCAGATATTAATAAAAAAGCAAAATTTATAAAAATAACTAAAGCCGGATTTTATGAAAGCATGGTTCATAGTGTAGAAATGACACAAAAAACAACAAACTACAAATTATGATAAAATTTTTTTTAAAGATAATATTGGTAATGGTTTGTTTACCTAGTGTTATATTCGCAAAATCAGAATTTTTTCAAGAAGGTGTAAATTTATACAATAAAAATAAATTTAAAGACGCAAAGTTTAAATTTGAGCAAGATATAGTTTTTAACCCTAAAAGTGAACTATCATATTTATATTTATCTAAAATTTTTAAAAAACTGGAAAATGTAGACTTGGAGGAACAAAATCTTAAAGCTGTAATGTTATTAAATCCAAAAAATGAAGAAGCTATTTTCAATCTTGCTAAGCTTAAATTAAGTGTTTCTGACTATGAAAAAAGTAAAAATTTAAATAATAAATTAAAAAATATTTGTGTAAATTTTTGTAGTAAGAGTGAAAAATTAAAAATTGAAATTGAAAATTTATCTAAAAAATAAATGCAATTTCATAATGAAAAAGATAAAATATTAATCATAGACTTTGGTTCTCAAGTGACTAAGTTGATCGCTAGAAGAGTGAGAGAACTAGGAGTTTACTCGGAAATTATCACACCTAAGCAATTAAGAAGTTTGCAAAATTTTAAAAATATAAAGGGCTTTATACTTTCAGGAGGTCCATCTACAGTAACAAAAAAAAAATATCAAAGTGTTCCAATAAAAATATTTGATAAAAACATACCTATTTTAGGTATATGTTATGGACTGCAATTAATTGCAAAGTTATTTGGAGGTAAAATTAAACAATCTAAAAAAAAACGAGAATTTGGAAGAGCTCACTTATTTAAAAAAAAAACTTCACTTTTGACAAAAAAGTTCATCAAATCCAAAACCTCAGTTTGGATGAGTCATGAAGACGCTGTAGTTAAATTACCAAAAAATTTTTCAATTATAGCCTCCACTTCAAAATCAAATTTAACTGTAATCGAGAATTCAAAAGATAAAATATATGGGGTTCAATTTCACCCTGAAGTTACGCATACTGACAATGGTAAACAGATTTTTGAAAACTTTCTTTTTTTAATTTGTAAAATTAAAAAAGATTGGAAAGTATCTTTTCAAAAGCAAAGATTAATAAAGGAAATTAAAGATGAGGTAGGAAAAGATAAAGTAATCTGTGCTCTGTCTGGAGGAGTAGATAGTAGTGTAGCTGCATTACTAATTAATCAAGCTATTAAAAAAAATCTTATTTGTATAATGGTAGACACAGGTTTAATGAGAAAAAATGAATTTAGTTATACTTATAGTAAATTCAAAAAACATTATAATCTTAATGTAAGATTAATAGATGCATCAAAAATTTTTTTAAAAAAATTAAAAAATATTTCTAATCCAGAAAAAAAAAGAAAAATAATTGGAAACTTGTTTATAAAAATTTTTGAAAAAGAGTCAAAAAAATATAAAGGTATAAAATATCTGGCACAAGGGACACTTTATCCTGATATTATTGAAAGCAGATCATCTACTGGAAGCAAAACATCAAAAATTAAATCACACCATAATGTTGGTGGCTTGCCTAAAAAAATGAAACTTAAATTAATAGAGCCATTAAAAGAATTTTTTAAAGATGAAGTCAGAATTTTAGGTAAGTCTTTAGGATTAGAAGAAAAAATAAATTTTAAACACCCCTTTCCGGGTCCCGGACTAGGAATTAGGATATTAGGAAATATCACATCTGAAAGAATAAAAATTCTACAAGAAGCAGATTTTATTTATATAAATGAACTTATTAAAAAAGGCCTTTACCACAAAATTTGGCAAGCTTATGCAGCTTTATTACCGATCAAAACCGTCGGTGTTATGGGAGATTCTAGAACTTATGAGAATATTTGTTTATTAAGAGCTGTTATATCTGAAGATGGCATGACAGCAGATTATTTTCATTTTCCAAATAATTTTCTAGATAGTATATCTAATAAAATTATAAATAATGTAAAAGGCATTAATAGAGTGGTATATGATATTACCTCTAAACCTCCGAGCACTATCGAATTGGAATAATGAAACGAAAAATACAAAATATAATTTTAAAAAAAAAGAAGATTAAGATTGTTTGTTTAACAGCTTACTCAAAAAGTATTGCAAAAATTTTAGATAGATATTGTGATATAATTTTAGTGGGCGATTCCATGGCAAATGTATTATATGGACATAAAGATACCCATAAAATTAATATAGAAAATATTGCCCTACATGCCTTAAGTGTTAGAAAAGGTGTTAAAAAATCTTTGTTAGTAGTTGATTTGCCAAAAGGAACTTACAATAACACAAGAGATGCTTTTAAAAATGCAAAAATGATAATAAAAAAAACAAAATGTGATGCGGTTAAGTTAGAGAGCAACCAAAAGAATTATGAAATTATTGAGTATTTGGTAAATAAAAAAATACCAGTTATGGGTCATGTTGGCTATACACCTCAATTTAAAAAAAAATTTCAGATAGAAGGGCAGTCAAAAAAAGAAGCAGCAAAACTTTTAAAAGAAGCATTACTTATAGAAAAAGCAGGTGCATTTTCTATAGTTTTAGAATGTTTATCTCCAAACGCAGCAAAACTAATTACAAATAAGCTACAAATACCAACTATTGGCATTGGATCATCTTTACATTGTGATGGTCAAATTTTAGTTACGGATGATATGCTTGGTTTAAGTGGATTTTACCCTAAATTTGTAAAAAAATACTCAAATTTGAATAGAATAATTGCAAATGCCGTAAAAAAATATACTAGAGAAGTAAAATTAAAAAAATTTCCTTCAATAAATAATTTTTTAAATGGAACTAGACGAAAAAGATAAAATAAATAAAAAAGATATAATCATAAATTTTTTAAATAATAACAAATTTAAAATTATTGTTTTGGTAACATCATTGGTTATATTTTTTATAGTATCTATAATTTTAGAAATAAATAAAGATAAAAAAAATAAATTAATTGCAGAAAATTATATTCAAGCGGGATTGCTGTTTAATTCGGGAAAAAAAGAAGAGTCCCTAGCATATTTTGAAAACATTATTGAAAGTAATAATAAATTTTACTCAATATTAGCTTTAAACAATATTATAGAAAAAAATTTAATTTCTGATCATGAAAAAATAATAGGATACTTTTCTTTAATTGAAAAAAAACTGAAAAATGAAGAGCAAACTGATTTATTGAAATTTAAAAAAGCTTTATATTTTATGGAAAATGAAAAAGATTTAGAGGGAGAAAAACTACTTAAAGATTTAATTATTAAAAACTCTAAATTTAAAGAATTATCTGAGGAAGTGATAAAAAAATAAAGTTATAAAAATGAAGTTTCTTATCGCTTTTATACTAATTACTTTTTTAAATAATTGTTCTTTTGATAATAAAACAGGAATTTGGAATAATGAAAATTCAGTCAAAAAAGCCAAAGATGGAACTTTCGATGGTTTTAAAACATTAACTACTGAAACTGATAGCTTTGATAAAGTAATTAAAATTAAGCCAAAATTAAAATTTTCAATAAATAAACCAGTAACAATTAATAAGTGGTCTGACATTTTTTTTAGTCAGTCAAATAACTCAAACAACTTTAGTTACAATCAACAAAACACACTTAGTTTAAAAAGTAAAAAAATTACAAATCAAAAAACCCAAGAGCACATACTTTTAATTAATGGAAATGTAATTACTTCAGATGAAAAAGGAAATTTAATTATTTTTTCAATTGATAGTAATCAAATTTTAAATAAATATAATTTTTACAAAAAAAGGTTTAAAAAATTTAAAAAATTTCTAAATTTATATGTTGAAAATGATATTATTTATGTGTCTGACAATATTGGTTATTTATATGCTTATGATTTCTATAAAAATAAGATTATTTGGGCAAAAAACTACAAAATACCATTTAGAGGAAATTTAAAGATTTTTAAAAATAAACTTGTAGCTACTAATCAAAACAATAGTCTATTCATTTTTAATAAATCTGATGGAAATATTTTAAAAACTATTCCAACTGAGGAAACAGTTGTTAAGAATAAATTTAAAAATAATTTAGCAATAAATAATAAAACTTTATTTTTAATTAATACTTTTGGGTCTGTTTATTCAGTTGATTTAGAAAATCTTAAAATAAATTGGTTTATAAATTTAAATGAGTCAATTAACTTAAATAATAGTAATTTATTTTATGGAAGTCCTATCTTGAGTTTTAAAAATAAGCTAATAGTTTCTTCGAACCAATTTACTTATATAATTGACTCTATATCTGGTTCTGTCATTTATAAAGTTAATTTTTCATCCCAGGTTAAACCAATAGTATTAAATGATTATTTATTTTCAATAACAAAAAAAGATTTGTTAGTAGTGATGAATATTTTTAATGGTAAGGTAATTTTTTCAAGTGATATTAATCAGGACATTTCAGATTTTTTAAAAGTGAAGAAATACAAAATAGACGTAAAAACTATTAACATAGTAAACAATAATATTTATGTTTTTTTAAATAATTCCTACTATTTAAAATATAATTTAGAGGGTAGACTTAAGGAAATTAAGAAATTTCCATCTAAAATAAATTCTCAGCCGATATTTATTCAAAATTCGATAATTTTTTTAGATCGTAAAAATAAGCTTTCGATAATTAATTAGTTGTTTGATTTTCCGCTTAAAAGAGACAATTGTTTGAATTGAATACCTTGAATTTTATCTTGAGGTTTTATGGGATAGTCACCTGTAAAATAATGGTCACTAAACTGAGGGTATCCAGATATTCTTTTCTCATTAACCAATGCTTTATATAAACCATCCAAACTTAAAAATTTTAAACTTTTGGCATTTATGTATTTACACATTTCTGCATTATCTTTTTTATAGGCTAATAACTCTTCTCTTGTTGGCATATCTACTCCATAAAAATCAGGGTAAATAATTTCTGGGCAAGCTATTCTTACGTGAACCTCTTTTGCACCGCTTTCATAAAGCATTTTTACAATTTTATGGCAGGTTGTTCCTCGAACTAATGAGTCATCAATAAGTATTATAGATTTATTTTTTACAATAGTTTGAGTAGAACTTAATTTCAATTTAACTCCCAAACTTCTTATATTTTGAGTAGGTTCAATAAAAGTCCTACCAACATAATGATTTCTAATTAATCCTAACTCAAATTGTTTTTTTGATTGTTCTGCATAACCTAGTGCAGCAGGAACACCTGAGTCAGGAACAGGAACTACAAGATCAGCGTTTATATCAGTTTCTTTAGCTAGCTCAGATCCTAAATTTTTTCTGTACTCATATGCACATTTATTATTAATAAGACTATCTGGTCTAGCGAAATAAATATATTCAAAAACACACGGTCTTGATTTTTGTTTCGGAAAAGGTTTCAAAGATTTTAATTTACCATTTTCTATAATGATAATTTCTCCATTATCTACTTCTCTGATAAAAGACGCACCTACTATATCTAAAGCACATGTCTCAGAGGCAAAAATGAAAGAGTCTTTTAATTTTCCTATTACTAATGGTCTAATACCAAATGGATCTCTCACACCGACCAACTTTTTATTAGTCATCAAAACCAATGAATATCCACCCTGAATTTGAAATAATGCATCGATCAGTTTTTCAGCAAATCTCTCTCTATTAGATTTAGCTATAAGTTGAACAATTGTTTCAGTATCACTTGTAGTTCTAAATATTGCTCCATCTTTAACTAATGTCTCCCTGAGGGTAAGTGCATTAGTTAAATTACCATTATGAGCAATACTTAAACCGCCCATATGTAAGTCAGCAAAAAAAGGCTGAATATTCCTTAAGGAAGTCTCACCTGTAGTTGAGTATCTATTATGCCCAATTGCAAAGTCACCTGGAAGTTTTTTTAAAGTTTCTGAGTCGGTAAAATGGTCGCCAACTAAACCTTGTCTTTTTTCAGAATGATAATTTTTTCCATCAAATGAAACTATTCCACAACCTTCCTGACCTCTATGTTGTAAAGCGTGTAAACCTAGGGCAACTAAAGCAGAGGCATCTTTATGATTTGATATACCAAAAATACCACACTCTTCTCTTAGTTTATCTGATTTAAATTTTCTCAATTTTCTCCTTTGTATCTATAAAATCTTTATTTGACGGAAACTCTTCAATTAATATTTCGCTTCCTTTGTTGACTAAATTAAATGAGAACGCATCTTCTGCTGATATACCCCAATTTTGATAAGGATAAAACCAATTTAAAATAGAAAATATACAAATAATTACAATATACCCTTTAAAAAAACCAAATATAAAACCGAATCCTTTATCTATAGATCCAACCCCAGTCCAAGTAACAGTTTTACTTAAAGTTTTTCCAACTAGAATAATAATAAAAAGACTAATAAAAAAAATACTAATACTTAGACCTATATTATTAACAAACTCCGATTCTATGTATTCACTTACCACAGGTTGAAGTTTTGGTACTAATACAATAGTTATTATTATTGAAAGTATCCATTTCATAAAAGCAATTAAACTTAAAGAGAAACCTTTTAGAAAACATTGAACAACATTATATAGTAATATAATTAAGCATATTATATCAAACATATGAACATTACCGATTAAATTCTCGAAAATTTCACTCATTATTTAGAGCATTTGTTTCATTACCGAATGGTTTGAAAATGAGAATTAATTTTGGTAGTAAAGTTAAAACTGAAATCATAGCCAACAGCATTGCTATACCAGTAAAAACTCCAAAATAAATTGTAGGAATAAAATTAGACAATACTAATATCGAAAAACCAAACACGATAGTAATAGAAGTATTAAGTATAGCAACTCCTACAGTGCTATGACATCTGTCAAGAGTTTTACTATAGTTGTTTATTTTTTTGAATTCCTCTTTAAATCTATAAATATAATGAATGCTATTATCAACTGCTATACCGATTGTAATTGCTGCTATAGTTATCGTCATCATATCAAGTGGTATTTCCATTAAACCTATGATTCCTAAAATAAAAAAGGCCGCAATAAAATTTGGCACAATCCCTATAAGGGAAATTATCACATTTCTGAATAGTATAAAAAACATCAAAAATATTCCTATCATCACTACACCTAAAGTAAGAATTTGAGACTTAAATAAACTTTGTAGCAGATTATTGAAAAGAATAAGCACTCCTGCTAATTTATAATCACTTTTTTCTAATCCCAATTTAGAATTTAATTCTAAATTAATCTTATTTATCAAATCATTTCTTCTCAAATCCTTTAATGAGTCTTTAATTCTCAAACTGATTCTAGCCTCGTCTTTTTCAACTGATATATATGGTGATACTATTTCTTTTTTGATTTCCTCAGGAATTTTACTGTATAAAACTGCTATTTCTAAACTTTGTAATTTTTTCTGGTTTAAATCTTCTGCTACTCTCAAGATGGACCCGAATGAGAGAACTTTTCCAATTTCAGGCAAGGAATCCAAATAATCATGAACTTTAATAATCTTATCCATCTTATCTCTTGTGAACCAGTATTTTGATTTGTCCTCATTTTTTTCATTCTCTTCTTCCCATTCATCAAACTCATCATTATCTGTTTTTATAATTTCTGATTTTACAGGAAATTTCAAAATAACATTTAACGGAGTGGTTCCACCTAAATCATCATCAATTTTTTTCATACCTTTATAAATTTCTGTCTCTTTATCAAAATAATTTATAAAACTATTTTCTACTTCAAGTTTGAATATTCTAATTATACTTAATAGAATTATAATGGCAGTAAAACTAAAAATTAAAACTTTACTTTTTTTAGCAAAAGAACCTAATGCTGATGTAATGAAAGATTTTTCAGTATCTTTTACATTGATTTCATTTTCTGATGAAAGTAGGTTTATCAACGACGGTAGCAATAAGAATGTGACTAGAAAAGAAACAATCAAGCCTAAAGTCATCATCCATCCAAAATCTATAATTGGTTTTATCCCACTAAAAACTAAAGATAAAAACGCACAAATTGTAGTAAGAACAGTGTAAAGTATTGGAAGCACCATTTTTTTACTTGCTTCAAATATTGCCTCTGTTTTCGTCAACTGGGGAAATTCTTTCTTTAATTGAAGAAATCTTACAGTTATATGTATATTCATCGCCATGTTTAAAATAAGCATCAAAGCAATAAAGTTCGAAGAAATAACTGTTACTTTCCAACCTAAAAAACCGAGCAAACCCACCATTAGAATTACTGAAGTGGCACAACCTAGTAAAGGCATCATAACCCATTTTAGGTTTTTAAAAATAAACCACAATGTTAAAACAATAAAAACAAATACTCCAATTCCAAAAACAACTATATCACTTTTAATATAGGTCATCATATCGTCTGCTATCATCGGAATACCACCAAGATGGATTTTCGCATTATCTCCATATTTACTTATTACATCTCTAATCTCAGTAATGTTTTGATGATTTCTTAAATTATATAAATTTTTATATTCCTCGTACTCTATCAAAAAATTTTTATAATTATTTTTTTCTTCTTTAGATAAACCTGTTTCAATAGATTGATTAAAGTATTTATCTTTTACTTTAATATATTCAGATAGTCTTTCATCTTTTTTTAAATAGACAACAATACCTGAAGTCTTACCATCTTCGCTTATTACATAATTTTTATAAATGGGACTGTTTAAAATTTCATCAAAACCTCTTTTTCTATCTATTTCAGGATAAGCTAAGGTTTTGTAATTTTTCAACCTCTCCATCAATCCTTCATCGGTGCTTTTTAAAAGGGGGACATCAATTACTGTTATTACACTATCAACCCAAGAAAGCTTCTCTATTTTTGATTTGAGTAATTGTAAATTGAGAATAGTTTCTTTTTCGGTAAAACTCGAAACTGGCGAATATGTCAACACGAGAAAATCTTTTGATCCATATGTTTCATTAACTTCTCTTAAATACTTAAGATCGGGATCTCCTTCAAGAAGTAGTGCGTCAGAAGAGGCATCCAAATTAAAATTTCTAGTGTGGTAAAAAGAAAAAAGAATTAGAATTATCAAAGATAGAAGCGTAAACTTTGAAAAATCAATTATAATTTTTTTATAAAGACTAGAAAACATGTGAATATTTCAGATATATCCTAATTTTTTTATAACAAAAGATAAAATTGAAGCTAATTCTTACTTAAATCTTTAAATTTCGTATAAATTCCCTCAAACTCTACTTTTACAGTTCCAGTTGGACCATGTCTCTGTTTACCTAAAATTATATCAGCCAGTCCATTTACATCATTCATTTTTGATTGCCACTCAGCATGTTCAATTGATCCTAATTTCGGTTGTTTTCTCTCAAGATAATAGGCTTCTCTATAAACAAACATCACTACGTCAGCATCTTGCTCTATTGATCCTGATTCTCTTAAATCAGCGAGCTGAGGTTGTTTGTCGTCTCTTTGCTCAACCGCTCTTGAAAGTTGTGAAAGAGCTAATACAGGAACAGAGAGTTCTTTAGCAAGAGCTTTTAGACCTTGGGTAATTTCAGAAATTTCTTGAACTCTTCCATCATTCCTATCAGAACTTGATCTCATAAGCTGAATATAATCTACTACTATTAAACTTAATCCGAATAATCTTTTTATTCTTCTTGCCCTATTACTCAATGTAGCAATAGTGATTGCTGGAGTTTCATCTATATATAATGGCAAGTTATAAATATTTCTTGAAGTTTCTATATATCTATTTATTTCCTCTTCAGTAACTTTACCTCTTCTTATATCATCTGATCTAATTTTGGCCTGTTCAGATAATATCCTAGTCGATAATTGTTCCGACGACATTTCTAAAGAAAAAAATGCTATAGATGATTTCTCTTGGCGTTTTAAAATGTGTTGAGCAGCATTATATGCTATATTTGTAGCTAACGCAGTTTTACCCATTGACGGTCTTCCAGCTAAAATTATTAAATCTGATTTGTGCAATCCTCCTAATTTTTCATCCAAATCTGTAAGACCAGTTGGCACACCAACGATACCTTGATCATTTTGCATCGCTAAGGTGGCCATCTCTATAGTTTGATCTAAAGCTTGATTAAATTTGAGAAATGATTGAGAGAAACTTCCTCGTTCTGCTAAATCAAAAAGAGATTTTTCGGTATTCTCAATTATTCTTTCAGCATTTTTCTCTTCAGAATTTGCATTAAAAGTTTCAGATGAAAGTTGATCAGAAATTTGTATAAGTTCTCTTCTTAAGTACATTTCATGAATTACTTTTGCATAGTCTACAGCTTGTTTTGGTGACCCTGAAAATCGTGTGAGTTTAACAAGATACTCAGTCCCACCAACATCTTTCAACATATTATCTTTTTCAAAAAAGTTTTTAAGAGTTATTGGATTAGCAATCATTCCTTTATTATTTAAATTTTCTATTACTTCGTAGATTTTTATGTGAGCTGGATCGTAAAATATATTAGAAGTCATTATTGATGAAACTTCATCTATGATATCATTGTTCACTAAAATAGAACCAAGCAAAGCTTGTTCTGCTTCAATATTTGAAGGACTTTTGATTTCAGATTGCTTATTATTTAATGATTTGATCTCTTCCACAACGTCATCATATTTGATTGATGTGGCTGATAAAGTAAAAAGTTACACACTTTTTGATTTGAACTGTGGAAAAGTTATTTAGACTGAATTCTGTCTATTTTGATAGAAATTTCTGCCTTTACTTCAGAATGAAAATTAATTGCTGCTTTAAATAAACCGATTTTATTTAATTCATCTTTTAGCGCAATTTGAGATGGATTTACTTCAGCTTTAGTTTTTTCTTTTATCAAGTTAGCAATTTCTTTAGGTTTTATTGATCCGTACAAATCTCCATTTTCTTTACTTTCTCTGTTAAATATAAACGTCTTTTGATTTACGAGCTTAGCAGATTCCTTAAATTTATTTTTAATCTCTGTATTTTTCTTTTTAAGTTCGTCTTTTTTCTTATTTACAAGTTCCTCGTTCTCTTTATTAAATCTTAAAGCTTTTCCTTGTTTCAATAAAAAGTTTCTTCCATAGCCATTTTTAACTTTTACTTTGTCTCCTATACTTCCTAAATTTAAAATATTTTCTAGTAATATGATTTCCATTTTATAATAATCCTAAAATTTTTGCTTTCTTGATTTCTCGAGATAATTTTTTTTGTTTACTAAAAGAAACAGATGTTATTTTTGATGATATAATCTTACCATTTTCAGAAACATATTTTTTAAGCAAGCTGATATTTTTGTAATCAACGACGGGAGCATTTTTTACTGATAATGGACATTTTTTTGAAAACCGGCCACCATCGTTTTTTTGAAATAAACTTAGTTTATTTAAAGTATTTGTCCCTTTTTTTTGAAATTTTTTATTTTTTCTTTTCATTGATTTTGATTTTTTTTCTTAAAATATTCATTAGTTGTATCTAACTTTTTATATTTTACACTAAGAAACCTTATTACCGAATTATCAATTTTTATCTTTTTATTAAATTCATCTAGAGTTTTTTTTTCACCTTCAAATTTAAAGTGAATATAAAACCCTTTTTTATAATTTTTAATTTTGTTAGCTAAATTTAATAATCCCCACTCTTCAATTTTAACTACTTTTCCTGAAGAATTAGTAATGACATCATTGTACTTTTCTCTGATTTTATTAATCTCTGACTCAGATAAATCTTGTTTTGCAACAATTGTATTTTCGTAAAATGCCATATTTTATTGTAAATAAGATTTTATATTCATTTATAAAATGTGGGTTATACTATAATGAATAATTATAGCAATACTTATAATTATTGAGTAAAACATATAAAAAAATGAATTCTTTATTATTTCCAGGGCAGGGCTCACAGATCGTTGGCATGGGAGCAGAATTTTACAATAATTTTGATAGCGTAAAAAAAATTTTTAAGCAAGCAGATGAAAAGTTAAATTATTCCTTATCCAAAATTATTTTAGATGGACCAGAAGAAAATTTAAGATTAACAAAAAATACTCAACCAGCTATTCTAACTGTTAGTTACTCAATTTTTAGAATTTTAAAAGATGAATTCAATTATAATTTAAAATCATTAAAATTTTTAGCAGGACACTCTCTAGGAGAATATAGCGCGTTGGTTTGTTCCGATGCACTGGATTTTAGTGACGCTATTTATTTATTACATGAAAGAGGTAAAGCAATGCAAGACGCTGTGCCAGTTGGGAAAGGAAGTATGATAGCAGTTTTAGGTTTAAATTTAGAAGAACTAAAAAATGAATTATTAGATTTTAAAAAAAATAATAATGGGATTTGTGAAGTTGCAAATGATAATGCGGAAGGACAAATAATAATAAGTGGTGAAAAAAACTCTGTGGAGTCTTTTCAATCATATTTAAAAAATAAAAAAATTAAATCAATACCTCTTAAAGTAAGTGCGCCATTTCATTGCTCTCTTATGAAACCAGCAGCAGAAAAAATGAAAGATAAATTGAAAAGTATATCATTTAAAAATTCTCAAATTCCATTAATTTATAATGTGACCGCGAATCAAAAAAAAGAACAAGACAATGTAAAAAAATTACTAGTTGATCAGATTGTATCTACAGTTAGATGGAGAGAAAGTATTATTCTAATGTCTAATTTGGGGGTTGTTAATTTTATCGAAATTGGGCCTGGAAAAGTTTTATCTGGTATGGTTAAAAGAACTTTAAAAAACGCAAATTGCTTTTCAATTAATTCAATTGCTGATATTCAGAACTTAGAAGATGAATCTTAAAGATAAAAAAATCTTAATCACTGGAGCCACTGGAGGAATAGGTTTTTCTTTAATTAAAACGTTCTCAGAATTAGGATCAAATATTTTAGCTAGTGGCACAAACGAGGAAAAATTAAATAATTTGATCAAACAATTTCCGAAAATACAAATAATTAAATTTAAGTTAGATCAACACGACAAAATAGAGGAGTTTGTCGATCAAGCTGTCAAAAAATTAGATGGTTTAGATATTCTTGTAAATAATGCAGGAATAACATTAGACAATTTATCTATTAGATTATCAGAAAATGACTGGAAAAAAGTTTTAGATATTAATTTAACATCAAGTTTTCTAATGTGTAAAAATGTAATAAAAAAAATGTTAAAAAAAAAATACGGTAAAATTATCAATATAACATCTATAGTTGGCCATACAGGAAACCTTGGACAAGCAAACTA
>MDTA01085073.1_pt1 | contig 16387 bp, 22 predicted proteins | sample 811151 | NCBI WGS metagenome assembly MDTA01 (sample SAMN05326648, study PRJNA326480) | marine metagenome | isolation source: seawater | place: Indian Ocean: South | collected 2010 | reverse complement strand
TAGCTTATGAGGTTGATAAAGAGACCGAATTGTTAGATTATAATGAAATTGAAAGACTTGCTTTAGAGCATAAACCAAAAATGCTGATTGCCGGAGGAAGTGCATATTCAAGAATTATCGATTTTAAAAAATTTAGGGAAATTGCTGACAAAGTTGGTGCTTATTTTATGGTAGATATGGCACATTTTTCTGGATTGGTTGCAGGCAAAGGTTATCCTAACCCTTGTGATCATGCTGATGTTGTGACTTCAACTACACACAAAGTTTTTAGAAGTGCAAGAGGGGGAATAATTTTAACTAATAGAGAAGATTTAGCTAAAAAATTTAATTCAGCTGTATTTCCAGGGTATCAAGGCGGGCCATTAATGCACATAATCGCTGCTAAAGCTGTTGGATTTTTAGAGGCATTAAAACCTGAATTTAGAGAATATATTAGCACAGTGTTAGCAAACGCAAAAATTCTTGCTGAAACCTTAAAAAATAACGGCTTTAAAATTTATTCTGGAGGAACAGATACTCATTTAATGTTAGTTGATTTAAGACCATTTGGAGTTAAAGGCAATATAGCTTCAGATAGTTTATCAAGAGCAAATATAACGTGTAATAAAAATGGAATTCCGTTTGATACAGAAAGTCCAATGATAACTTCAGGTATTAGATTAGGTTCACAGGCAGCAACTACTAGGGGATTTGGTTTAAAAGAATTCGAAAAGATTGGCGAGTTAATAACAAAAACCATAAATGGTTTGTCAAAAAATCCTGAGGATAACTCAAAAGTTGAGAACGAAGTTAGGAAAGAAGTTATTGAATTGTGCTCTAATTTCCCGATTTACAAACACTTAAGATAAATATAAGTCTAAATAATGATATGTCCATTTTGTAAAAAAGGGGAAACATCTGTTGTTGATTCTAGGCCTACTGAGGATGGAACTTCAATAAGACGTAGAAGACTTTGTAATTGTGGTGAAAGGTTTACAACATTTGAAAGAGTTCAGTTCAGAGAATTAATTGTTGTAAAAAAAAATGGAAGAAAGTCATCTTTTGATAGAGAAAAATTATCAAAATCTATTTATATAGCTTTAAAAAAGAGACCTATTGATACCGATACTGTAGAAAAATTTATAACAAACATTTCAAGAACTTTAGAAGAATTGGGTCAAAGTGAAATTTCTTCAAATACAATAGGCACTTTGGTGATGGATGGGCTAAAAGAATTGGATCCAGTAGCCTATGTAAGATTTGCCTCAGTTTATCGTAATTTTAGAGAAGAAAAGGATTTTGTTCAATTTGTCGACAAGATCAATGTTGTTAAAAATAAATAGTAACGATAAAATGTATATGAGACTTGCTTTATCTTTAGCAAGCGAAAGAATAGGATTAACGGGGACAAATCCTTCTGTTGGATGTGTAATAGTTAAAAACAAAGAAATAATTTCAATTGGTCAAACAGGGTATGGTGGTCGTCCACACGCTGAAAATGTAGCAATAAACTCATGTGAACAAAATTTAGAGGGAAGCTCTATTTATGTTTCTTTAGAACCATGTAGTCATTTTGGCAAAACACCGCCTTGCACAAATAAAATTATTAAATCTAAAATTAAAAAAGTGTTTTATGCTATTGATGATGTGGATAAACGTGTATCAGGAAAATCTTATAAAATTTTAAAAAAAAAAAAAAATTTCAGTATTTAAAAATATTCTGAAAAAAGAGGCTTTTAATCTTTACAAATCCTATTTTTACAATAAAAAAAGCAAATTTCCGTATGTTACTGGAAAGTTGGCTGTTTCAAAAGATTTTTTTATATCAAATAACAAAAAATATATTACCAATAAATATAGTAGAAAATTTTCTCATTTATTAAGGTACAAAAATCAAGCTATATTAATCTCTAGTAAAACTTTAAATAATGATAATCCTAATTTAAATTGTAGAATAAAAGGACTAGATAATTTCTCACCTATAAGAATAATCTTAGACAGCAAGTTAAATATAAATATTAATTCAGAAATAGTTAATACATCTAAGATTTATAAAACAATTTTATTCTATAATAAAAAAAATAAAAAATTTAATTTACTAAAAAATAAAGGTATAAAACTTTTAAAAGCACCATTAAACAATAAAAATAATTTAGATTTAGAATACGTATTAAAAAAATTAAAATCTAAGAATATATTTTATTTATTGATTGAAGGAGGAAAAATACTTTCAAGTGAATTTATTAGATTAAAATTATGTAATGAGTTTTATTTATTTAAAAGTAATACTTTTATAAATAACACTCGATGTATAAATGTATCCGATTTATGTAGAAAAATTAAATATAATTATAAAAATAAAAATAATGTTAACACATATTTAAATAAAGATAGACTAGTTATATATAATTAAAAATGTTTAATGGAATAATTTATAATACAGGAAAAGTAAGAAAAATTGCAAAAAGAAATAAAGGAATAAACATATTTATTTCCTCGAATATAAATTTACCTACAAAAAAAATTGGCATGTCTATCTCATGTGATGGTGTATGTCTTACTTTGATTTCCTATAAAAAAAAAATTTTAGAATTTTTTCTTTCCAATGAGACATTAAATAAAAGTAAATTTAAAAAAATAAATTTAAATGACAAAATTAACTTAGAACTTCCTTTAAAAAAGGGGCAATTTATTTCAGGGCATATATGCCAAGGTCATGTAGATGCAACCGCAAAAATATCAAGGATATCGAAATCTGATAAAGCATATATATTTGAATTCATTATTAAAAGAGAACAATATAAACTATTGGTAAGCAAAGCATCAATCTTAATAAATGGTGTATCTTTAACTATATCAAAATTAAAAAAAAATAAATTTTATGTCTGGCTGATACCTCATACTTTGAAATTAACAAATCTTTCAGATGTTAATGTGGGTGATAATGTTAATATAGAGATTGATATCCTCTCAAAATATGTAAAAAAGTTTATAAATGAAAAAAGAAAAATTTAGTAATACAAAAAAAATAATTTCAGTGGCAAGATCTGGTGGAATGTACATATTAGTTGATGACGAAAATCGAGAAAATGAAGGTGATTTAGTTTTCTGTGCATCTGACGTTAACCCAAAGAAAATTAATTTTATGGCTAAAAATGGTAGAGGTTTAATTTGTCTTGCAATGGATAGCTCTCAAGCAAAAAGACTAAACTTAAGTTATATGTCTCCAATTAACAAATCAAGGCACCAGACAGCTTTTACAGTTTCTATTGAAGCAAAATCAGGCGTCACAACAGGTATATCTGCAAAAGATAGATCTCGAACTATAAAAATTGCAACAAAAAAAAATGTTAAAAAATCAGAAATTGTTTCACCTGGACATGTTTTCCCAATTATTGCAAAAGACGGAGGTGTATTAGTTAGAGCAGGTCATACAGAAGCATCTGTTGATATTGCAAAGCTTGCCAAAAAAAATTCTTCAGCAGTTATATGTGAAATAATGAATGAGAATGGAACTATGGCAAAAGGTCAAGATTTGTTTAATTTTGCAAAAAAACATAAATTGTGCATTGGCAAAATTGCTGATTTAATAGCATACAGATTAAAAAAGGAAAAATTAATAAAACTAAAGAAAAAATCTAGTATCAAAATCGACAATAGATTATACGACATTAAAGTATACGAAAATCTTTTAGATGGTGTGGAACATTTTGTTCTCATAAAAGGTAAAATAAAAAAAAATATAATTCCTAGAGTGCGTGTTATTTCATCTGACGTTGTGAAAAATTATTTAACAGAGCAATCACTTCCAAATTCTTTTAAAAAAACATTAAATTATTTCAAAAAATTTAATAATTGTGTATTAGTTTTTATCAAAGATACTAATCTTAAATCTGTATCGCAAACATTAAAAAATTATAATGAAAAGAAAAAAATAAGTAATCAAAACGACAAATTAATAAGAAACTATGGAATAGGTGCACAAATTTTGAAAGATATAAAGATTAAAAAGATGATCTTAGTTACAAGTTCCCTAAAAAAAGTTATAGGTCTAGATGGTTATGACATTAAAATAGTTAATCAAGAAATAATAAAATGAAAAATAAAATTCTCATAGTTGTTGCAAATTATTACATGGATATTTCTAAAAATTTGTTAAAAAATTCTATAAAAAAACTTAGTAATAATTATAAAATAAAAGTTATATATACACCTGGTATTTTTGAAATACCTGTTACAATCGCAAAAAATAAAAATAAATATGATTGTTTTATTGCCTTAGGTTGTGTGATTAAAGGTCAAACACCACATTTTGATTTTATTTCAAAATCTACAACTGATGCAATAATGAATTTGTCTATTCAAATTAGAAAACCAATTGGAAATGGTATAATTACTTGTTTAAATAAATCTCAAGCAATTAAAAGGTATAAAAAAGGTGCAGAAGCAGCCTCAGCAGTAATTTCTGTAATGTCTCAAAAGTAATAATGTTAAAATTTAGTAGTAAAAATAATCCTAGGGTAATAATTGTACAAAAAATTTATAGTAAAATTTATAATTTAGATGAAAATTTAGATTTTCCAAAACATAGATTCAAAAAATTTATCAAAGACGTAGTGTTTGGTACAATAGAAAGAGATGATCTTATTGAAGATGAAATAAATAATCATTTAGGTATGGATTTAAATACAAGAAAACTCGACAAAGTTTTTATTATATTAATTAAATGTGCAATTTACGAAATGTTATATAAACCAAACACATCTTTAAAAATTATTATTAAGGAATATTTAAATGCATCAAATTTTTTTATCGATGATAAACAAACAAAATATCTGAATGCAATACTAGATAAAATTTCAAAAAAGATAAGAGTAAAATGAATGAGTTTGAGATTATTGGTTATTTAAAAAAATTATCAAAAAATAATTTAGGTTCATTAAATTTAAATGATGATATATTTTTTGATAAAAAAAATAGAATAGCTATTTCTACAGATACTTATAATGAAGGCATACATTTTATTAATTTTAAAAAACCAGACCTTGTAATAAGAAAAGTAATAAGATCGTCAATATCTGATTTGATTTGTAAGGGTATCTTTCCTAAGTATTATTTTATTTCTGCAAGTTTTAAGCAAAAAGATTTAGATAAAAAAAAAATTAAATTGATTGTTAAAACCCTTAGATCTGAACAAAAAAAATACGGCATACTTATTTCTGGTGGTGACACTACTTTAGCATCAAAAACATCTTTTACTATTACATCCTTGGGACTATCAGACTCAATTGTAAGCAGAAATAATGTAAAATTAAATGACGATATTTACGTTACAGGTAATATAGGCGATAGTTTCGTTGGATTAGGATATTTAAAAAAAAAATTTAGTAATAAAAAATTTAAAGGGTACTTTATAGATAAGTACTATTCTCCCAATATTCCTATATCATTCTGTCCTGGTATAAAGAAATTTGCAAATAGCTCTATAGATGTGTCAGATGGGTTAATTGAAGATATGATTAAATTAATAAATAAACAAAAATATAACTTTATTATTCATCTGAATAAAATTCCTATTTCATCAAAATTAAATTTTTTTATAAAAAAAAATAATTTAATTAAAGAAAAAATATTATTTCATGGAGACGATTATCAAACTATATTTACTGCTCCAAAGTCTTGTAGAATATCAATTAAAAATTACTCAAAAAAGGTGAATCAAAAGATCACCTTGATAGGTAAAATTGTAAGATATACAGGAAAAAATATTTTATTGAAGAATAAAAAGGCCATAAATGCCATAAATATTAAAGGATATACTCATATTTTATAAAACTTAATTATTGCGTTTTATTATCTATTTTGTATTGTCCGGTCTTTAAATATTAAGGATCTACAATCTATGGACACTTTTACAGAAACAATTTTAATTTACACAATAATAGCTGGTTTACTCTCAATTATATATGGTTTTTTTACTGGCAAAAATATTCTCAATTCAAGTTCAGGGAATTCTAAAATGCAGGAAATTGCTTCCGCAATACAAATTGGTGCAAAGGCATATTTAAATAGACAGTACAAAACTATCGGAATAGTTGGTGTAGTAGTGTTAATTATAATTAGTATAGCTTTTAGTCCTCTTGTAGGAGTTGGATATATTATTGGTGCTTCTTTATCAGGTATTGCAGGTTATGTAGGCATGTTAGTTTCCGTCCAAGCAAATGTTAGAACCGCAGAAGCATCAAGAAAAGGTCTAGAAAAAGGATTAGATGTAGCATTTAAATCTGGTGCAGTAACAGGCATGTTAGTTGCTGGATTAGCATTATTATCCATCGCAGTTTATTACTATCTTTTATTGAAATTTAATGTAAACGAAAGAGAAATTGTAAATGCTTTAGTAGCACTTGGTTTTGGCGCATCATTAATTTCAATTTTCGCAAGATTAGGAGGTGGTATATTCACTAAAGGTGCTGATGTTGGAGCAGATTTAGTCGGGAAAGTCGAAGCAGGAATTCCAGAAGATGACCCAAGAAATCCAGCAGTTATCGCAGACAATGTTGGAGACAACGTTGGAGATTGCGCAGGTATGGCGGCTGATTTATTCGAAACATATGCTGTTACTATTGTTGCAACAATGGTTTTAGCATCTATTTTTTTTCAAAATGATTTGAGTATGATGATTTATCCTTTAACAATTGGAGGTGCTTGTATCGTTACATCTATATTAGGAACTTTTTTCGTGAAGTTAGGTAATAGTAAAAATGTGATGGGTGCGTTGTACAAAGGTTTTGTTGCGACTGCTATATCATCATTAATTTTACTCTATCCTTTAACAGATTATGTTTTGGGATTTTCTACTGAATATTCTGTTGGTGACAAAGTATTTAATGGTATGAGTTTATACTATTGTGGAGTTATAGGGTTAGTGATTACAGGATTAATAATATGGATTACAGAATATTATACTGGAACAAGTTACAGACCAGTAAAAAGCGTTGCTAATTCTTCTACCACAGGCCATGGAACTAATGTAATACAAGGATTGGCAGTTTCTATGGAGGCAACAGCTGTGCCTGCGCTAATAATAGTAGCAGGAATATTATTAACAAATTCAATTGCTGGATTATATGGAATTGCAATTGCAGTTACTACAATGTTAGCATTAGCAGGAATGGTTGTGGCATTGGACGCCTACGGTCCAGTAACTGATAATGCAGGGGGAATAGCTGAAATGTCTAAATTACCAAACAATGTTAGAAAAACTACTGATGCACTAGACGCTGTTGGAAATACAACCAAGGCTGTGACAAAGGGATATGCTATTGGATCTGCAGGTTTAGGAGCTCTAGTTTTATTTGCAGCTTATACAGAGGATATAAAACATTTTTCAAAAGAGGTAGGATCAAATTTAGAGGGAATAATTGTTACTTTTGATTTGTCTAATCCTTATGTGGTTGTTGGTCTTCTAATAGGAGGGATGTTGCCATACCTTTTTGGCTCTATGGGAATGCAAGCTGTAGGTAGAGCAGGTGGTGCAGTTGTTATAGAAGTGAGAAGACAATTTAAAAAATTTCCTGGCATTATGAAAAAAACTCAAAAACCTGATTACGCAAAACTTGTTGATCTATTAACAGTTGCCGCGATAAAAGAAATGATTTTGCCTTCTCTTTTGCCTGTATTGTCACCGATAGTTTTATATTTTATTATTTATTCTATAGGCGGACAAGTTGCAGCTCTTGCATCTGTTGGAGCTATGTTATTAGGAGTTATTATAACAGGTTTATTCGTAGCAGTGTCTATGACTGCAGGTGGTGGTGCTTGGGATAATGCGAAAAAGTATATTGAAGACGGAAATTTTGGTGGTAAAGGGTCAGAAGCTCATAAAGCAGCTGTAACAGGTGATACTGTTGGTGATCCATATAAGGATACAGCTGGCCCAGCGGTTAACCCAATGATCAAAATTACTAATATTGTAGCTTTGTTGCTATTAGCAGTCATTGCCGGTTAAATTTATCTCTCTAAATTTCTTCTTTTTGTGGGACTATTAATTTTTTCTCTTAAACTTGTGAGAACATTATACATATAAGAGTCTTTAGAATAGCTGCTTAAAGTTTTATCTTTGCTGAATTTTAATTCGTTCATATTATCTAAATTCACCAGGGTTTTTTCTTTAAGTAGACCATCACTTTTAATTTTAATTATTAGAGCGTTATTTTTAACAGTCTTTCTATTACCTAATCTAAAAATAGAGGTGCTAGATTTTTTTCTCTCAATATATATCCAAATATTTTCATCAAATTCACTCTTTAAAGACGGAGGGCCCAAAATTTTGATTATATCATTTTTATTTGATTGATTCTCAATCAATTCTTTTGATTTTAAATCTATAAAACTTACACCGTGATTACTTATTACTTTATTAGTTGCACAACTTGATATAAGAATTAAGGCAACAAGCAAAAATTTAAACATATGGATATTAAATATATTAATATTTACAACAATTTAATAAAATTAACTAGAAATAAATCTTTTTATGAGAATATTAAGGTTAATGAAACTTTTTCAATAAGATTGATTATATTTTTATTGCATTTTGCTTTTTTTCTCAAAATATACAAAAAAAATAACTCTAAAAAAACTATACAAGACATATATGATTTTATTTTTAGACAAATTGAATTATCAATTAGAGAAATAGGATATGGGGATGTTTCAATTAACAAAAAAATGAAAGATTATTTGAATATTTTTTATAAGTTAATAGAAAATATTGACAAATGGGGCGAGTTAAATTCTTCAGAAAAGAAGTTTTTTTTTAGTGAATATATTGATAATTCAGTAAATTCTGGTTTTTTTATTAGCTATTTTAATAATTATGAATTATTTTTAGAAAAAAACTCTTTAAATTCCTTTTCAAAAGATATATTAGAAATAAAATTTTAATTATGGCTGTACCTAAACGAAAAACAACTAAGTCTAGATCTGGCAAGAGAAGATCTCATATAAAAATTAGTCCAAAAAATATTATAGAAGATAAGAAATCTGGAGAATATAGATTGTCTCATCATTTAGATCTAAAAACAGGTTTTTATAAAGGAAGACAAGTAATAGAGCCTAAAAAATAATATGTCTAATAATATTACTATTGCAGTTGATGCAATGGGAGGGGACAATTCTCCTGAAAAAGTAATTAAAGGTATTTCTCTTCATTCCTCCAGGTCTAAAAATATTAATTACAATATTTTCGGTAACAAGCGTCTTATAGATCCAATAATTAAAAAAAATAAAATTGACAATAATTTTGAGTTATTTCACACTGAAGATATTATTACAAATGAAGATAGTGCACTGGGTGCAGCAAAAAAGGGGAAAAAAACCAGTATGTGGCTAGCTGTTGAAAGTGTTAAAAAAAAGGAGTCAGATATAATTTTATCTGCAGGTAATACTGGAGCATTATTTATTATTGCAAAGCTTAATTTAGACATGATTGAGAATATAGATAAACCTGCTTTATCTGCTCTTTGGCCAAATAAAAATGGAATGAATATAGTATTGGATCTTGGTGCAAACATTGAATGTAATGAAAAAAATTTGATAGATTTTAGCTTAATGGGAGCGTCATTACATAAAGCCCTTTATCCTAATGAACAATCTAAAGTAGCTTTATTAAATATTGGCTCAGAAGAAATGAAGGGAAACGCAATAATTAAAAATACTTATAAACAATTAAATTTAAAAACTAATCCAATGTATGAATTTTGTGGTTATATAGAGGGCAATCATATTATGGATGGTAATGTAAATGTTATAGTTACAGACGGTTTTACAGGAAATATAGCTTTAAAAACTGCCGAGGGAACAGCTAACTTTATTACAAATGAATTAAAAATTGCACTTAGAAGTAATTTAATAGGAAAATTTTCGTCGCTTCTTAATATAAAAAATCTAAAAAAATTTAAAGATAAATTAGATCCAAGATTGTATAATGGTGCAATATTACTTGGTCTTAAATCACCAGTCATTAAAAGTCATGGTGGAACAGATTATATTGGATTTGCTAATTCTTTAGATGTCTGTGAAAAAATAATTAAAGGTAAATTAATAGATAAAATAAAGGATAATATAAATTGAAAAGGTTAAATTTAACAAAAAAAGAAATTATAAATTCTATATATATGCAAATTGGATATTCAAAGAAAATTGCAGAAATTTTATTAGAAGATTTTTTTGATTTAATATTAAAAAACCTTATAACTCATAAACAAGTAAAATTATCAGGGTTTGGCACATTCTTTTTGAAAACGAAATCAGAAAGAATAGGTAGAAATCCAAAAACTAAAAAGGAAGCATTAATCAAAAAAAGAAATGTTATTACATTTAAAGCTTCAAAAGATCTTAAGAATTACATAAATAGTAATGACTAATAAAACTTACAAAACAATTGGTGAAGTTGCAAAAATTCTCAATTTAGTAAAAAAAAATTCTAACAAGGGTAATACTCATACATTAAGATTTTGGGAAAAGGAATTTAAACAAATAAAACCTAAATTTTTTTCTGGTAATAGGAGATATTATGACGAAAATTCAATAAACAAGTTGAAGAAAATAAAATATCTACTCAAAGATAGGGGCATGACTATAAAGGGTGTAAAAAAAATTCTAAATTCTGATGAATCAACTATTGACGAAAAAGATAAATTATCTATAAGACAAGACGAAATTATAAATAAAGTAAATAAAATTTCTAATTTGATAAAAAACCTAAAAAAATAGTATGGCAAAAAAAACTCATATTAAAGTAAGATTGGTTCCTGAAAGTAAACCAGATAGTCCATTTTTTTACTATGTAAAAAAACCATCTGGTGGTGAAAAAGCAAAAGTAAAACTTAAGGTTAGAAAATACAATCCTTCAACACGTAAACATGAAATATTTGTAGAAAAAAAACTACCTCCACACAGTAAATAACTATTTTTTTTTGAAATTTCTATTTTCAAATTCGATATAAGATTTTATCATATTTATCCAAATTTTATTTGTTATTTTGGGGTCGATTTTATGTTCTAAAGATTTTTTTTTAACTCTAATTAAAATTTTTTTTATTCTTTCTTTATCAACAATTTGATACTTAAATTCTTTAAGTTTTAAAACTTCTGTAACTAGATTTGTCCTTTTTTTAATTAAAAGCAACATTGAATCGTCTAATTTATCTAATTTATTTCGAATAATTCTTAATTTATTTTTATTTTTAGGCGACATTTATACAATTGGAATTATACATAATTAATATATCTAAACAATATGTTTGCAGATAACCAAAAAATTAATAAACAGCTGTCCATTTGGCTTATATTTATGTTCTGGTTAATTTCAATAATGATCGTAGTGGGTGGCTTAACTAGGTTAACTGACTCTGGCTTATCTATTACCGAATGGGAATTATTCTCTGGTTCTTTGCCACCAATAACTCAAGATGATTGGGTAAAATATTTTTTGCTGTATCAACAAATACCTGAATTTAAATTACAAAATTTTTCAATGACGATGGATGAGTTTAAAATAATATTTTGGTGGGAATGGATACATAGATTTTTAGGTAGGTTAATAGGTTTGTGCTTTCTCATACCCTTGATCTACTTCTCATTTAAAATTAGAATTAAAAAATTATTAAGTCTATATTTTATATTTATATTAATATGTTTGCAGGGTTTTATAGGATGGTATATGGTTTCAAGCGGACTGGTAGATAGAGTAGATGTAAGTCATTTTAGACTTTCAATCCACCTATTAGGTGCTTTTGCAATACTTTCACTGATTTATTGGAATTATTTAAGAATTTCTTATAATTCGATTTCAGATAAAACTTTAAATAAATTTTTACCTATATTTTTATTATTTTTAATTTTCTTGCAAATAACCATAGGTGCTTTTGTTTCTGGTATGGATGCTGGTACTATTTATAATACTTGGCCTAAAATGGGTTTAAATTATTTTCCTGATGACAATTACTTTATGAATCTTTTTAAAATTACTGCATTTAGTGATCCGTCCCTTGTTCAATTTATGCATAGAAATATAGCCTATTTAATTTTAATTTTTTATATTTATTTATTTTATGTAACTCGAAAAAAAAAAATTAAATTTCTTTATAAAACAATAAACATAATAGGATTGTTATTATTTATCCAAATAATTTTGGGGATTTTAACTCTATTGTATGGTGCACAGATTAAAATTGCATCTATGCACCAAATAAGCTCAATTTTTCTAGTAAGCTCTGTTATCTATTTTTTATTTATAAATAACAAATCTAGCTTACAGCTTTCAAACTAGGTTTGCCTGAAGCATCTAAAGCTTGTTTAAGATCAGCAATTATATCGTCTGGATGTTCTATACCAATGGATAATCTTACATATCCAGGTGTTACACCAGCAGCTAACAGTTCTTCCTCATTCAATTGACTATGAGTTGTTGTAGCAGGATGAATTGCAAGGCTTCTGGCATCACCAATGTTTGCAACGTGATAAAACATTTTTAAAGCTTCGATAAATTTCTTACCAGCCTCAACACCACCTTTGACTTCAATTCCCACTAACGCACCATTTCCACCTTTAAAGTATTTTTTTGCTCGATCTCCAACAGCTCCTTTGTGCAATGTTGGATAAATTACTCTATCAACATTTTTATGTTTAGTTAAAAATTCAACAACTTTCTCAGCATTCGAACAATGTTGTTTCATTCTTAATGGTGCTGTTTCTAAGCCTTGAATGATACCCCATGCATTATCAGGTGCTAAAGGTGCTCCTAAATCTCTCAATAAACAAACTCTGGCCCTAACAGCAAATGCCACATTTGCACCAGTTAATTGTGGAACTACCTCTCCCCATACTGCTCCACCATAACTAGCATCAGGTTCATTGTATAATGGCTGCCTTTTAGGATCAGCTGTCCAATCAAAATTACCTCCATCAACAAGGCAACCTCCAATTACAGTTCCATGACCACCAATAAATTTTGTTAAAGAGTGTACAACTACAGCAGCTCCATGATCTAAAGGTTTACATATTACAGGTGATGCTGTGTTATCCATAATTAATGGTATATTATGTTTTCTACCAATGTCCGAAACTTCTTTGATTGGAAATACTCTTAAATATGGATTTGGTAAAGTTTCAGCATAAAAACATCTGGTCTTGTCGTCTACAAGCTTTTCAAAATTTTTTGGATCAGATGGATCAGCATATCTGCACTCAATTCCTAATTTTTTTAATGTATGAGTAAATAGGTTAACTGTACCTCCATATAAATCAGTTGAACTGATAAAATTATCACCTGATTGACATAAATTCATTATCGCAAAAGTTGAAGCAGCCTGACCTGATCCAACTGTTACACAAGCTAAACCATTTTCTAATGCTGCAACCCTTTTTTCAAGGACATCATTAGTAGGATTCATAATTCTTGTATAAATGTTACCAAACTCCTTTAGTCCAAATAGATTTGCTGCGTGGTCAGTATTATTAAATTGATACGAAGTAGTCCTATATATTGGTACTGCTACTGCTGTTGTTGATGGGTCACTTCTATAATCACCACCATGTAAAGCAATAGTTTCTGGGTTTTTTGATTTTGTCATTGATATCTCCTTATATATTTAATTATTCTATTATAAATAAGCTTATAGGTTCAAGGTAAAAAACTTAATGTAAATTGCTAATTTTAGACATATTAAGCTATAATTGACATTATTTTTATATGGAGTATTAATCCCGCAACTATGACTAAATTTTTAAAAAAAATTGATTTAAGAAATGAATGGTATGAAATTGATGCAACAAATGCAGTTGTAGGAAGATTAGCAACAATTATCTCAAAAATTTTAAGAGGTAAAAACAAAACAAATTTTACACCTCATATGGATAATGGTGATTTCATTATAGTTAAAAATGTTGAAAATTTAAAATTTACAGGTAGCAAATTTGAAAACAAAAAATATTATAGACATACAGGATATCCTGGGGGAATTAAAGAGACTACTCCCGAAAGATTGAGCGTTAAAAAACCTGAAGAGATTTTAAAACTTGCCGTTAAAAGAATGTTACCTGGTGGACCATTGGCAAAAAAGCAATTATCTAAATTAAAAATTTATTCTGGATCTGATCACCCACATTCAGCACAAAATCCAAAAGTAATAGAGATTGGTAAGTTAAATTCAAAAAATATAATTAGAAATTAAATATGGATGATCTGAAATACGCAACTGGAAAAAGAAAAACCTCAATAGCAAAAGTTTGGCTTTCCAAGGGAACAGGTAAAATTTTAGTAAATGGTAAAGATTTTAAAAATTATTTTAAAAGATCCACGCATCAAATGCAAATTATAAGACCATTAGAAGTAGTTAACCAAACCACAGATTATGATATAAAATGTAAAGTAGTTGGTGGCGGTCTGACAGGTCAAGCAGGAGCTATGGTACATGGTATATCTAAAGCAATCTTACTATTTGATAAAAATCTAAAACCTAGTTTAAAAAAAGAAAAACTTACTACTAGAGACTCAAGGTCCGTTGAAAGAAAAAAATATGGACATAGAAAAGCTAGAAGAAGCTTTCAGTTTTCTAAAAGATAATCTATATTTTAATCAACCTACAAAAGCAAAAATGAAAAAAAAAGTTAATGTATTAATTGCTGGAGCAACAGGATATATTGGAAATCAATTAGTCAAAATTTTACAAAATCATAAGTATGTAAACATAAAATATTTGTGTGGAAATAAAAGCGTTGGTAAAAAAATTTCTTTTTTTGATAAAAATATTAATGATAAGCAATTACCTATAATCCAAAAATTTAGAAAAAATTTTATTGATAATGTTGATGTAATTTTTACTGCACTACCATTTGGCGACTCACAAAAAATATCAAAATTTTTAAAAAAAAATAAAATTTTAATTGATCTATCAGCTGATTTTAGATTAAAAAAGGTTTCTGATTACAAAAAGTGGTATAAAAAAAAACATCTTGTTCCAAAAAATATAAAAAAAAGTTGTTATAGCATTCCAGAATTTTCAAAAAAAAAAATAAAAAACTACCAAATTATAGCTTCAGCGGGATGTTATCCTACAAGTATACTTTTACCTTTGAAACCACTTTTGCTAAAAGGTTTAATTAAAAATTCAAATATAATTATTGACTCTAAATCAGGCTATTCTGGAGCTGGTAGATCTATACATATTAAAAATAAAAATAAAAATCTCTACGAATCTCTAAGTGCGTATGGTGTGTCTAATCATAGACATAATTCTGAAATTCAACAAGAGCTTGATTTAGTAACAAAAAAAAAGACCAATTTTACATTTACACCTCATCTAACGCCAATGTTTAGAGGAATTTTGTCAACAATTTATATTGATTTAAAAAAAGATAAATCAATAAATGATATTATTAGATGTTTAAAAAAATATTATAAAAAAAATATTTTTGTAAAAATTATGAAAAAAAATAAATTAATTAGCACCAATGATGTAATTAATACAAATTTATGTAAGATTTCCATATGTAATTCAAAATATAAAGATAAGTTAATATTATTATCTGTGATTGATAACCTTATTAAAGGTGGAGCTGGTCAAGCTGTTCAAAGCTTTAATTTAATATTCAATTTTAAGGAAAACGAGAGTTTAAAATGATAAAAGTTATATTGGCATTTTTTTTTATTTTTATTTATTCGTGTTCATTTGATAAATCATCTAATTATTGGAATTACAATGAAAATGAGATAATTATATCTAATAATCAAGGTCTTTTTAACAGTGATGTTAGTTTTAATAAATACAAAAAAAAATTATTAAATTTGTCAGAAAATTCTGAATTTCCTGACATAAATAAGAAATAATTATGAAAAAAAATGTTAATATAGCAATAGTAGGGTTGGGACAGATTGGAATTTATTTGTATAAACAAATAATTTTAAAAAAAAAAGATATAGAATTAAAAACTGGAAAAAAAATTAATATTGTTGCGATATCAGCCAGAAATAAAGCAAAAAAAAGAAGATTTAATGTTAATAAAAAAATTTTTTATAGTGATCCACTAGAAATTTTTAAAGAAAAAAAAATAGATGTCTTATTTGAGGTCATTGGAAAAGCGGATGGTATATCAAAAAAAATAGTTGAATATGCTTTGAAGAATAAAATCCATGTTGTAACACCTAATAAAGCACTAATTGCAAAATATGGTGATTATTTATCAAAATTAGCTGAAAACAATAAGGTGAATTTAGAATTTGAAGCATCTGTTGCTGGAGGAATTCCAATACTTAGAACGATTAAAGAAGGTTTGGCTACAAATAAAATAAAGAAAGTTTATGGAATTTTAAATGGAACGACTAATTATATTTTAACCGAGATGG
>MDTA01221053.1_pt1 | contig 16388 bp, 14 predicted proteins | sample 811151 | NCBI WGS metagenome assembly MDTA01 (sample SAMN05326648, study PRJNA326480) | marine metagenome | isolation source: seawater | place: Indian Ocean: South | collected 2010 | reverse complement strand
TCTTTCGAGTGCTGAAATAATTGTGGCCTTTGCACTAATCAATGAAGATTGTAAATCAAAAGTCCTAGTTAGATCTTCGCAATTATATTTATCTATTCTCACATCGATATCATTAAGTTTAGATTTGATACTTTCAATTTTTTCTAAACCCTCAGAAAGTAATGTTTTATTTTTAATTACTCCACAATACTTCCACATTATTTTGCGCAATTCGTGTTGCAACGGCAGTACAAGTTGATTTCCATTTTTTATAAACTTATTAATGTTCTCATGTGCAAATTTTATTGTTTTATTTGATCTCAATTGTTGATTTATATTTTTCGAATATTTGGTACTAGCAATACCTGCACGTTTGCCAAATATAAGTATTTCAGCCAAAGAATTTCCACCCAATCTATTTGCACCATGTAACCCTCCTGCCACCTCTCCAGCGGCAAAAAGACCCTTTACAGAAGTAGATAAATTTTCTGGATTTACTAGAATTCCACCCATAGAATAATGTGCAGTAGGAGATACTTCCATTGGTGATTTTGAGATATCAAGCATTTGGGTCTCAAGAAACTGTCTGTATATACTCGGTAGTTTTTCTATTATAAAATCTTTGCCTTTATGGCTTATATCAAGAAAAACACCTCCATTCTTAGTCCCTCGCCCTTCAATTATTTCTGTATAGTTTGCAATTGCGACTTTATCTCTAGTTGATAATTCCATTCTTTTAGGATCATAATTTTTCATAAATCTTTCCCCTTTATTATTGATTAATTTCCCACCTTCGCCTCTCACTGCTTCAGTAACCAAAGTACCTTCAATATCTTCAGGAAAGGTCATACCAGAAGGATGAAATTGTACCATTTCCATATCTATTAATTTGCATCCTGCTTTAAGACCTAAATAATATCCATCACCCGTGTTCTCATTTTTTCTAGATGAACTTTTTTTCCAAATTCTGGTATGACCCCCAGTGCATAAAATTACTGCATCTGCTAGATGCACAGTTCTCTCTGAAGTAAATATATTAAATGACATCGCCCCAAAGCAATTATTTTCTTTAATAAGTAGTTCTGTCACATATTGATTGTCATAAATAGGGATCATTAATTCATTAGATTTTTTTAAGAGTGTTTTTAAAATTGATAATCCTGTAAAGTCTCCTGAGTAGCAAGTTCTGCGATATTTGTGCGCACCAAAGTATCTTTGATCAAGTGCACCATTTTTTAATTTGGCGAAGTTTGCTCCCCATTCATCTATTTCTTTAACTAATGTTGGAGATTCTTTAGCCATTATTTCAATCTTTAAAGGATCTCCAATACCATAACCCTCAAGATAGGTGTCAATGCAATGTTGTTCCCAAGAGTCTTCTTTATCTAAATTCCCAAATGCTGCATTAATACCACCAGCGGCTAAAGCGGTATGAGCATCAGTCTTTGGCCTCTTCCCAAGGATACAAACATCAAGGCCTGCTTTTTTGATCTCAATAGCAGATCTTAAACCTGCCCCGCCGCAACCAATGACAAGAACATTCGTTATTTGAGTTAGGTGATCCTTTATAATCAATTTAAGTTATTTAAAGTTTTACTCTTAGAGTCTAATTCTTTTAATCAAATTAAGAAATAAATTTTATAAGCAAGATAAGACGAAATATTCAAAGAATTAAGAGCAAACATAAATGAGAGAGGCCAAAATATCAAGTTAGCACAACCAACATTTATCAAAACTTTTCCCACGTGTTTAAAAAGAAGGCATTAAGATGAGGCGGAAATATAAGTAACAAAGGTTATAAAAATTTTTTCATTAAAGATATTAGGCAACTTTAACTGCGGAGATCTTAAAAGAATAAGCATCTCTACTCGGATCCCCCCTATCTGGAATAATGTTTTTATTGAGTGTCTGCGATTCACCTGTATATCTATAAGTTGTTATGAAACCTTCTTTTTCTAAAAATCTTTTTGCTTTTTCTGGATACCAAGCTTCGCAATGACCTCCAGAATATCTCATTCCTTTAGGCATTTGATTAAAGAGATATTCAAAAAAATCATCCATACTAAGATCACCATATGCCTTAATAACTTCTTGTGGATTATAGATAACTGGCAAATGATGATCGTCAATTCCATTCATGTAACAGGCGATAATATGTGATAATTTATTTATTGGATGTTTAACCCAATCGCTAGGAACTTTTTTATTTGATGGGCAAGTGGAATATGAAAGTTTTAATGTATAATCAGTAATTTCGAACGTTTTCAAGAATCGTTGTAATTTCAAATTTTGAGGTTCATTTATTGATGTTCCAATTAATTTATAAATAGTTTCACAACAAGGGACATCTAATAATAATTCTCCTCCATTTTTTAAAATTCTTTTTACTTCTCTAAAAAAATTAATCGAACTATCAATTGATATATGTTCTAAATTGTGCGAACTATAAATACATCTTAGGCTGTTACTTTTGAAAGGGAGACCTTTTGAAATATCTTGGAGATTTAATTTGATATCCGGATCTCCTACTAGGTCTAATGTAACCCATCTTGGATTTTTATACATTCTCATTTTCTCACCTATTGCAACAAGTTTATATTTTTTCAACAGAAATGATTTAGGTAATATTTTTTTTAAAATTAAATTATATAAAGGCATTAACTTAAAAAATAACTTCCTTTTAATTTGTTTGTTTTTTAAAAATTTAAATACTTTAATTCTCATATGGAAGTTTTACAAAGATTTAAAAACTAATTTGGTTAATTTTTATTGTAATTGATAAATTTATTAATTTACTTTAATAGGTATAAATAATATCATTAAGAATATTTATATAAATTCTTCGTTAAAATAACTTTATAAATATATTATTCATTTTAAATAATTAAACTTTTTTTTAAATGAAATCTTTCTTGAAGCTATTTTTATCAAAAATTATTCCTAGAAAATTATTCTTAAAAATAATAAATTCATTATTATTTTTTACAAAAGAAGATGGGAAATTTGTAAAGCATTATGGACTAATTAATTTTAATGAATTAAAAATATTATCTGATGAAAAAGAGTATCTTGATCTATATAGAAATTCATTAAGTGTTGCAGGGAATACAAACTCTGATAATATTTTAAAAATTTTAAGATACTACAATTTAAATTCTATAATCGACGAAACAATAAGGAGGGGGATCGATGGAGCAATTGCTGAATGTGGCTGTTGGCATGGACATTCTGCATTTTTAATTCAGGAAAAATTTGAATCAAAAAAAATTAAAAAAAATTTTTATATATTTGATGCTTTCGAAGATGGCTTCTCAGAATTTAAAAGTCAAGACTTGGTTAATACTTTTTTGAAAAAGAAAGATATTGATAATTTAAATTACGAATACATATCAAGTTTTAATCTACTTAAGAAAAAGTTTTCTAGTAAAAAAAATGTTTTTATTAAAAAAGGTTGGATACCAGATGTATTTAAAAATCTAAAAGAATTAAATTTTTGTTTTGTACATATAGATGTTGATTTATATGAGCCTACTTTTGATTCAATTGAATTCTTCTTTGATAGATTATCGATAGGAGGCTACATAGTATGTGACGATTACAACTATAATTTATTTCCTGGAGCTAGGCTTGCTGTAGATGAATTTATAAACAATATTGAAAATGAAAGTTATTCAATTCATAGATTTTCTGTTGGTGGTTGTGTTATACAGAAATTAAAATGAATAATGAATCCTATGCCTCGGGATAGATTTATTTTTTGTTTTAAAACTGATGCTATAATTTTATAAAAAATTTAATATATATTTATGACTACCAAAATATCCTCAGATAAAACAATTGAAATGCCAATATGGCTTGAGGATCCTTTTCCTGCTTTTATTGCAGATAATATAATTAGTGAAGAAACTTGTGATGAATTAATTAAATCCGTTAAACCTCTTGTAAAAGAACATTCCTTTAAGATGCATGGAGGTAGAAATTTTCTTCCAAATACTTCTATCGCATTTCGAGAACTAACAAATAAATCAGAACTGTGGAGAAGTACTATTTCAAGTCTTAATAATATTTATAGTAAAAATTTTATAAATTATTTTAGAGAAAATAGTGATAATAAACTAGTAAAAAAATGGCTTAATTCTAAAAAGTTTAAGTTTACTAACTCTATCTATAATCTAAGGTCAGTTTTAAAAAAAATTCGCATGAAGTTTGTTTCAAATAAAATAAAAAGTTACCAATCCAGACAAGTTTCTTCTTTAAATGCTAAAGCTCTTATTTTCGTTGGAGTATATTCACTATTTAATTCTTTATATAGGATAATGCGCTCTTTAGTTGATAATATATGTGGCTATTATAATTTGACTTTACTTTATGACTACAGCGTTTCTTATGATGGTTACTACAGAGAAGTACATAGAGATTCTGATTCTAGATCAATTGTTTTTTTATTATTTTTAAATTCACTTGAAAAAGAATCTTCTGGAGGAACTTTTGGTCTTTATAAATCTTTAAATAAATCTAATTTATTCCAACCTCAACCTGATTACTCTATAGAAAAAGGAAATTTAGTCGAACCTACAAAAGGTAAAATGGAAAAATGTAAAACGCATTTAATAGAGCCTAAGGCAGGCAGATTAATAATTTTTCTGAACACGGCATATGCATATCATTCTGTTCAAAAACTTAAAAATACAAAAAAAGGTAATCATTTTATATATGGAGGTTATACTCTTCCCTCAAATTTTGGTAGTATTGCTAGAAAACGCACTACAAAAAATTTGCCTACTGAATTTAATTTATATAGATAAATTTAAGAATATTAAAAGTTTTAAATTATTTCTTTAGGGATATTATCTTAATCTTTTTACGTTAAAAGAATTTTATAATTGAATAAAATATTATATAGATAAAAATAATAAAAATTTAATTTGATGGAAAATTATTAAGTCTAATTATCAGTATTTATTTAATTCTGCTTTGGTAGATGATCAATCCAAAAGTAATTCTAAAATAGTATTAGTTACATACTTTATATCATCTATAGTTAAATCTGGATGTAACGGTAGGGTGATTAATTTAGAATATATTTCTTCGGTATTTTTAAGGAAACTGTTGCTTTCTTCAAAGAAGTAACTTAATAGATGATTAGGATAATAATGAATGCCTGTTTGGATACCTTTATCTTGAAGTGATTTTCGAATTTCATCTCTGTCAAACGTTTTATCAATAATTACTGGGAAAATATGCATCATTGCAGAATCATAATTAATCTTTGGGAACGATATGTATTTGCTAACTGATAATAATTCAGCGTAAAGTTTTGAATAACTTTTTCTCTTAAGGGAGAACTCTTCGATTCTTTTCAACTGCTCTATACCAATAGCTGCCATTATATTGCTCATGTGATATCTCCAACCTTGCTTCTTTACATCAAATTCCCAACTTCTTTTTCCTGCAAATCTATTATCAGTATCTTTTTCAACTCCTAAAAGTCGGGAATCTTTAATCTTACGAATTACATCAATATCATCTGTTACTATGCAGCCTCCCTCTCCACTTGTAATATTTTTAATTCCATCAAAACTAAAGCAAGAAATGTCCCCAAAACTTCCCACTAGTTTATTTGAGTGAATTGTGCCAAATGCATGAGCGGAGTCTTCAATAACTCTTAGGTTATGTTTTTTGGCAAAGCTGTATATTTCTTCTAAATTCCCAACTCCCCCTGCGTAATGAACAGGCATTATGGCCTTCGTTTTAGATGAAATACGTTTTTCTGCATCTGCAAGATCAATGGTCAAAGTCTCTGGATTAATATCGCAAAAAACTGGCTTTGCATTAGTTGAAGTAATCGCTTGTATACTTGCAACATAAGTTAAAGATTGTACTAATACTTCATCTCCACTATTTAAACCAATAGCTTGCAAAGCTAAGTGTAATGCCGCTGTACCATTAACAACGCAAACTACAGGTCTTCCAAATAATTCACTTAATTGGTCTTCAAATTCTTTTACTTGATCACCCATACCTAGGAATTCTTTCTTAAGAACTTTAGTAACAGCATCAATCTCAGAAGGGCCAATACATGATTTAGATAGTCTTATAATTTGTCTTTTAGTTTGCATAAATTAATGTGTAAATAAAAAAAATTAAGTTTACTCTAGTATATTCATGAGAATAATGTTAATTAAAAATTGCCTTCTATACTAGATTGAGTCAAATGTTTTAAATCTAATATTTGTAATTAAAAATTTTATAAAATAAATAAATATTAGTTTTAAGTATTAGCGCAAAGGTATTATATAATTATCTTTTTTTCTATTATGAAAATAATCGTTACAGGTAACTTAGGGTATATTGGTCCAGAATTAGGAAAAAGCATAAAAAAATTTTTATCAACAAAGTGATTTGGAAGGAATAGATACTGGTTTATTTCTTCAATGCACTACCTGTACATGAAGAGTGGGAGATACATACTATGACTCTCAGAAATTTTTAGATATCAGAGATATTACAATTGAAGATCTCAAGAATTGCGATGCGGTAGTTAGTTTGGCTGCTGTTTCAAATGATCCTATTGGCAAGGATTTTGAAAATGCTAAAAAGCAATTAATTATGAGGCTAATTGCAGATTGGCTAATCTATGTGCTCTTGTAGGAGTTCCAAAATTTATCTTTGCCTCAAGTTGTAGCATGTATGCGGCTGGAGGATATGCTTTAACGGTAGCTAATTTTTTTGGGATAAAAACTAAATATGAGATTCTACCTTTTAAAGGACTATATTTAAAATGTATAGAAAAAAACTAAGTTATAAATCACATATTTATCCCGTACCTGATATCAACCTTTCTTAGGAATTCATACAACAATCACATCAGATAATTTTTTAAAGCTTGGACCTACGGCAATTCCTGCATTCTCTCCAGAAAATTATTCTTTTTTAGAGAGATTAGATAAAGATTTGACTCCAAAGATAATGTCTCTACAATTGTCACTTTTTTTAAAAAATACATTTAAATTCAGAGATCTTGCCTTAAGAGAATTTCAGTACTTTTTTAAAAAAAATATAATAAATTCAGCACAAGAATTAACATCTACAAATCTAAGTAAATTAAAATATGATTGGTATTCTCCAGGTATTCGAGCTCAACTTTATGATCGTGAATTATTTAAATTAGAAAATGATATTGTTATTGAAAAACTAAATTCAAGCTTTCACTTACTTAATTCTATATCTCCATCATGGACTTGCTCTTTTATAACAGCAAATTTTATCTTGGAAAAAATACTAAAAATGATTAATTAGTATTTACTAGTAATTCAAAAAACTTTGAAAAATCCATAGCATTTTTATCTTTTTCACTAGAAACTTTAATCTTATAAGGTTTTAATTCATTTGTAATAGTTTCAGAAAACGGAGAAATTGATATTTCACTTTCTGGTGAATAATAATTATCTGATAAATATATTACTTCAGTATTATCTTCCAAAGTCATAAAAGAGTGTAAACATCCTCTGGGGACTAATAAACTTTGATTAAGTTCTGAATCTAGTTTAATTTTATTTATTACACCAAAAGTTGGACTTTCTTTTCTGCAATCTACAAACAAATCAATTATCGATCCTTTTTGGCAAAATACAATTTTGGTTTCAGCATACATTCCTTTCTGCATATGTAATCCACGTATAGTTCCTTTAGAAATATTCTTAGAAATATTAATATTTTTAACTCCATCAAAAAAAACTTCAGAATAGTTACGATCATCAAAAATCCTCTGAAAGGAACCTCGCGAATCATTAAAAATGTTTTCTTTAATAAGAATAGATCCCTGAATAGTAGGATTTTCTAAATAATTTTCCATCCAAAATTGGTAAATAATATCTAACTATAAGATAAAACCATAACCATTTCTATTTGATTATCAGTTTACTTTGTGCTTGTGTTTTACCTTTATGTACGAAAATTTAATAATTTAAAAATTAATTTCTTAGATAGAAGGATTATCGTTTCTCATAAGCAAAATCAATAATTTCTTTAACTAAATAAAAAATAATATTAATGAATTTTTAACCTTATTTAAATTTTTTAATAAGATAAACTTTCTATATTTTTTTTACAATGTCATACTAAATTTTCATATTTGTTCTTTATTCAATCAATATATTTTTATCTTCAATATTTAAAGTGAAACTAAAAAACATATTTATAAATTTAAGTCTTACTTTTTCAGCAATATATATACCATTGATATTACTTAGTGGTTTCTATATTTTTTCAAACAAACTTATTGATAAAAAATGGATTCGAAGGGAATCATTTCAGAAGGTTGAAGCGGTAAATTCAGGATATTTGCCAACTTTTAATCCCTCTATAGTTTCTTTGAGTACTAATCAAATTCCATTCTATCCAATTGGTACACTTCCAAATACTCGAACTTATTTGTGTAATGAGGGTTATGGACTTATTAAATATAAAACTGACAGATTTGGTCTTAGGAATTCTGATTCAAATTGGGATAATATTTATAAGCAGTCCAATATATTTGTAATTGGTGATTCATTTGTATTGGGTGAGTGTGTCCCGGAAAATGCCACAATTTCAAGTAATATTAAAAAATTAACAAATTATAATACCCTAAATCTTGGAATGGGTGGGAACTCACCATATGAATATAGAGCTATTTTAAAATCAATTATTCAACCAATAATTAAAAATTCAAGTAAAAAAAATATAGTAATAATTGTTTTTTATATTAATGACCATATCCAAGATATTATAGAAAAAGAAAAATTATTAGAATCAACAATTTCAATAATAGAATCATCTAATGGTGAAGATGTTATTCCAAAGGAAAATTATACGAGAAATATTATAGATTTCATAAAAAATAATTATCCTCAATCAAAAAAAGAAATAATTTCAAAAATAAATCAAAGTTCAAAAAAATCTTTTAAAGATTCATCTTTTTATCGCATCATATCCTTATATCCAATTAGGACTAGATTTGGATTAATTAACTTAACTGGAACGGGATCATTAAATCAAAAATATGACAAAACATCTTCAAGAAAAAGCATTGCATTATTATCTGAGATTTGTAAATCATCTTGTACACCAATAGTGGCATATATTCCAAATAGCTCTTTTTGGTATCCAAAACGTTTTGTAAAAGAATATAAGAAAGAGTTAAAACAATTATCAGTTTTAAATGGAATAGAATTTATTGATGGGGAGGATGCAATAGATAAAAATAACTTAGATAATTACGCTCCAAAAGGTCCACATCTATCAATAGTCGGTTATGAAAAAATGGCAGACTTAATAATTTCAAAAATTAAAAAATAAAAATATAAGTATATTGGCAACTTATAAATTTAAAAATTATGTAGAGTAAAATTTTTATTTTAAATTTTTTTTAAAGAAATTAAACATCATATTTTTTTACTAAATTTTTAATAACTAGATTCAAATAAAAAATGTTTATCTCATTTTAATCTTATTTATAGCCTTTTAAATACTTATAGTATGAACTTACTTAAAGAAATTGAATTATTCTAAACTAATTAATGGAGTCTTAAAAAAACACTTTGCAAATAAATTTATAATCAATTATTATATTCAATTATCTATAAAATATGAGGTTTATAATTTGGCAAAAAAATACTTATTAGGAATATCTTGTTTTTATCACGATAGTGCTGCTGTATTAATATGTGATGGTGAAATTATCACTGCAGTACAAGAGGAAAGGTTTTCAAGAAAAAAACATGATTCTAGATTCCCATATAATGCTGTTAAATATTGTTTAAGTTCTAATAATTTAGATTTAAGAGATATAAAAAAAATTATTTATTATGAAAAACCGTTACTCACATTTGAAAGACTTCTAGAAACTTATCTTGCTGTAGCACCAAGAGGAGGAAGATCTTTTATTGCTGCAATGCAAGTTTGGTTAAAAGAAAAACTGTTTTTGAAAACAGAGTTGAAGAAAAGTTTTAAAAATATTCAGAAAGATATTACTAAAGACAAGTCATTAAAAATACCAGAGTTTCTTTTTGCTGAGCATCATCAATCACATGCAGCAGCAGCATTTTATCCAAGTCCGTTTGAAGAAGCAGTTATTCTTTGTATGGATGGAGTTGGCGAATGGGCAACAACCTCGACATGGATAGGAAAAGGCAATAATATTAAACCACTTTGGGAAATTAGTTTTCCTCATTCATTGGGACTTCTATATTCAGCTTTTACATATTATTGTGGCTTTAAAGTAAATTCTGGAGAATATAAATTAATGGGACTTGCGCCTTATGGGGTTCCCATTTATGCAAAAAAAATTAAAGAAAAACTTATTGATATCAAAGAAGATGGCACATTCAAATTAGATATGAGTTATTTCAAATATCATCGTGGATTCCGTATGACAAGTAAAAAGTTCCATAATCTTTTTGGTGCTGCACCTCGAGTAGCTGAAGAAGAACTAACTCAATTTCATATGGATTTAGCATCATCTATTCAATCAGTTACAGAGGAAATCGTAATAAAAATTGCAAGTTCTTTAAGGAAGGAAACAGGTATTAAAAATATTTGTCTTGCTGGTGGAGTTGCTCTAAATTGCGTAGCTAATGGCAAGTTACTTGAGAAAAAAATATTTAATGATATCTGGATCCAACCTGCTAGTGGAGATGCAGGTTCTGCTTTAGGTGCAGCTCTTCTAGGCTGGTATGAGTATTTTGATAAGCCTAGGGAAATCAATCAAAAAGATTCTATGAAAGGCACTTATCTTGGTTGTAATTTTTCTAATAAGGAGATTATTAATTATTTAAGTAAAATTAAAGCTCCCTTTGAAACATATGAAGATAAGGAGCTTTTTGAAAAGATTGCTTTACAACTTGAGAAGGGTAAAGTAATTGGATGGTTTAATGGACCGATGGAATTTGGGCCTAGGGCCCTTGGAGGAAGATCAATTATAGGAGATCCTAGAAATCAAAAGATGCAAAGTGTAATGAACCTAAAAATAAAATTTCGAGAAAGTTTTAGGCCATTTGCTCCTTCAGTACTAGAAGAGGATGTCGCAACTCATTTTGAGATGGGAAATAAAAGTCCTTATATGTTATTGGTCTCCCCAGTAAAAAAAGAACTTTGTACTGAGATGACAGAAGAGCAAGAACAACTATTTGGAATAGATAAATTAAATATACCTAGATCTACTTTACCAGCGATTACCCATGTTGATTATTCTGCAAGAGTCCAAACAGTAAGCAAAGAAACTAACCCTCGTTATTACAATCTCATCAACGCTTTTAAGAAACTAACAAGCTGCCCATTAGTTGTTAATACATCATTTAACGTAAGGGGAGAACCAATAGTTTGTACTCCTCAAGATGCATATCGCTGTTTCATGAGAACAGAAATGGATATATTAGTTCTGCAAAATCAGTTGCTTTTTAAAAGCTCTCAACCCAAAAAAGAAAAAGATGAAACTTGGAAACAGGAGTTCGATTTAGATTAATCATGAATAATAATAAAAATACCAAAAAAATATTAAGAGAATTTGGCTTTCTTATTGCTTTTATGTTCCCATTTTTAATCGGATGGATTTTACCATTAATCGGAGGCCATTCTTTTAGGATTTGGACATTATGGATTAGCTTCCCATCATTAGTTTTGGCTATTGCAAAACCGGGTATACTTTTGTTTCCATATAATGCATGGATGAAGCTTGGATATATTCTTGGATGGTTAAATAGTAAAATGATTCTTGGATTTGTTTTTTTAATTGTACTCCAACCAATCTCATTAATTATGAAGATATTAGGTCATGATCCTCTTAGGTTAAAAAAGAATGTTCAAAAATCATACAGAGAAATTAATATAAAAGAAAAAGTAAATTTTAAAAAGATTTTTTAATTATGGAACCACTCTTAGAACTTTTAAAAGATGTTTGGGATTTTTTTAAAACCAGAAAAAAATATTGGTTAGCACCTCTAATTATTACTATTATTTTAATGGGTGCTTTAATTATTTTCACTCAAGGTTCAGTCGTGGCTCCTTTTATTTACAGTATTTTCTAAAAGAATAAATTTTCCATTAATTTCCCTTGTAAATGTGATTACTATTTGCAATAGTGTAAGAATTTTTTGCTAAGGTTTAATTTAAATTACTTTTAGTAAATTAAAATATTAAAGATGAAAAGAGGTTACTTAAAAAATATTGCTTTTTTTTAACTTTTTTGGGGTGTCTTTTACGCATTCTTATCCGTAAGAGTAGATAAATTTGTATCAGAAAAAGACATTGAAGCGATAAAGTTGCTTGATTTAGGAGATTCTTGTAAAAATTTAAATTCTTTTGAAGATGAAATTAAATGTATTAAAAAGGTGCAAACTTCTCATTTGTTGTTAGTTAAAGGTACAGAGTGTAGAGGGAATTATATTGAAGCAGGTTCAATAGAATTTATTAAATCATCTAGTTCTGGAGGGTAAGTAATTATAATATTTGAATTAACTTAAAAGTTAGCTTGAAGAATTAAAATTTTTTAACAGTGTCCTCGGAGAAGGATTAATTCTAGAATATTTTAAATATATCATTTTCTTTAAAAAATCTGTTATGAACTAAGCCATCAAGAATTAAGTCAAATTGCTCTATTCAAAAAAATATAATTAATCTTACTAATATGTATAAATATTCAACTTAAAAATAAATTTATAATTATAAGTAATTATGGGGACTATAAAGTTACTTATCTTTATTTAAATAATTAATAATTTTTTTGTTTGGATTATTGGGAATATGGACAAATTCATTACAAAAAATTTTTCTCGCTTTTTGGGTTTTAGTAGAGAACCACCACTCTTTTATTGTGAAATAATTCTTTGCTAAAAAATTACTTGCTGATTCAGGAGAATTATGCATTATTTTTGCATCTTTTAACAAATTTATATACTTTTCAGATAGCTTATTAGTTTCCATATTGTAAGGTTCCCAAAAAATTATTGATGGCAAATTATAATGCAAAAGTTCAAGAATATTTGTAGCATTATAAGTCCCAATATAAAGCTCATATTCCTGATAACATTCAAGAATTTTTTTATTATCTTTTAGAATTTTGATATTTGGAAATCTTTTTTGCCATTCTTTTCTGAGATTATACCCGAAATCATTTTGTGATAGTTTTACTTCAACATCTTGAGCAATATTTTTTGGCAAGTTAGAAATAAATTTAAATTGATTTAAATGATATTTGTTTACTTGCGAAGCTGAAATTGGAAGACTGAAGATATTGTATGAAAATTTTGGTAAAGAAAGTAAAATCAATAAAATTCCTTTTTTATTTTTTTTTCTTTTAATTGGTTTTCTATAAAAAAGATTTAATGCCCCTAATGGCAAGAGTTTATTTTTATTTTTATTTTTCCAACCCCATGTGAGGAAAAAATCGCAAATAGAATATTCATGATCTTCAAAAAAAGAAAATTCTCCAATCCCATAAATACCCCCGTGTTGTGAAATATACAATCTACTTCCTTTCTCCATTAAATAAGCAGTATAGATTTTGAATTGTTCTTCTTCATAAATGCCATTTGAAGTGATTATCGATGATACATTAAATGGTAAGTTTGATTTCAGAACGTCATCAAATGACTCATTGAAGTTTTCAAGGAATATTCTTGGAATAAAGGAAGGTAAATATTTAGAACAAATCTTTAAAAGGTTTGCATTGAATAATTTTATTTTTTTTGAATTTAAACATAAGGAAGCTCCTCTAAAAGAATTATCAATTTTAAATTTATGATTAGAATTCTTAAAAAAAGGAATTGTTATTCTTGGATCAATTAATAGAAGTTTTATTTTTGCTAAAAAAGTTAAATTTAGATTATGAAAAACTATTTTTTCATTTTTGCTCCTTTTTATTGAGGCAAATATAAGAAGGTTTTTCATAATTAAGTTTTTAATTTTTATTTTTTTTGTAATAAAAATTTGTTTTAAAATTAATTTTAAATTTTTGGAAGAATTCTCATCATTATTATTTTTTGTTTTTGTTGAGTTTCTTTTACTTGAATGGATATTAATATTTAATTCTTCTCCAAATAATTTAAATATTGAACGATTCCAATCTTTAGTTGTGCATTTTATACAATGATCTAATGTATCGAAAGGTACCAAATCATTCAAATTTATATCTGAAGATAATATAGATAAATTTGGATAATTTTTTTTGGCAGTTTCTAAGCAATACCATTTATCAAAAATAATGCATAAAATAGATCCCAACCATGGTCCAATTAGGATTCTCCAAAACTGCTTAGAGAAATTAACCTTATGATAGTTGTTCAACTCATTAGCGAATTTATCTAAGTAGGCTTCAAAAAGTAGAGTTATTAATTTGTAGTCTTTTTTTAATTTTTCTCTATTATCCCAATGATAAGGAATAACTTTAATAGACTTTTCGTCAATATTCTTATCTAATTCAATGTTGTAACACCAAGCTCCCAAAATAATATTTTTCTCAGCATCAATATCAAATTCGTCAAAAGAAGTTGTTATTAGATTATTTTTTTTTGGAAAATTCACTACCTATTTATTAATCTTAAACAAATTATAAGTTATCTTGGAAGGTATTTATCTCACCAAATATGTCTTCCTCCATCCATAACTAAATTAAAACCTGTCATGTAAGAAGATGCATCAGAACATAAAAATTGAATTGCGCTTTTATACTCATCAGCATTAGCCATCCTTTTAAGTGGTATTAGGTCAGTCAGAGATGAAACGAACTCTTTATCTTGATTATTGAATACTCCACCTGGGGATAAAGCATTACATCTAATATTTTTGTCTCCCCAATAAGTTGCGATATATTTTGTAAGACCTACTAAGCCTGTCTTAATTACTGAATAAGTTACTGGTTTAACTGGTTGTTGTTCATCTTTTAGTCCTTTTTTTTGATATATCCTTTGATCAGGAGCAATGATTGATAGATCTGAAGCGATATTCAATATGACTCCACCAGAATTTCTTTCCACCATTTTTGAGCCGAATACTTTAGAGCATTGAAATGCACCTGTTAGACCAACATTAATTTGTTTTTCCCACTCATCAATAGGAAAATTTTCAAATCTTGAAGAATTCTCAATGTTATTATCATTACTGACTTTAGGATCAATTGCAGCATTATTGATGAGAATATCAGTATAAATATTTTTATTTAAAAGAATATTCTGGCAAGAATTAATAGAGCTTAAATCTGTAACATCCATTTGAAGAGGGATTATATCTTTATTATTAAATTTTTTTTTAATTGAATTGCTTGCTTCATTTAATGCATTTTTTGACAAGTCTGTCATTATAACTCTGCAACCAGACTCTAATAAAGCAATAGCATGCTTTTTGCCTAGTAAACCTGCTGCGCCTGTAATCAAGGCAGTTTTACCTGTTAAGTCAAATTTTGAATTAAACAAATTATAAATTGATATATATATTATTTTAGTAAATAAGGTTAAACCCGCAATTGGCCTCCGTCTATTCTGTAGATTGATCCTGTACAAAAATTAGATAGTGGAGAGCTCAACCATAAACAAAAATTTGCAATATCATCAGTAGAACCAAACTTAGAAAGTGGAACATTTCTTAAAATTTCTTTTACTTGATCAGGCTCTTCTATAAGCTTTTTTTCCCAAATAGATCCTTCAAAAAGTATATTTCCTGGGGAGATGCCGTTTATTCTTATGCCATCTTTCCCTAAAGATCTAGATATCCCTTTTATATAAAAATTCAGTGCTGCTTTAGCTGTGGAATAAGTTATTGGAGCATTATCTATAACTTCATGACCACAGATAGAAGATATACAAATAATAGATCCTTTTGTTTCTTTTAATTTATGTTTGCATGACTCAATAATATTGGTTGTACTGAAAAAATTTTTTGCAAAAACCTTCTGCCATTCTTCATAACTTTCTTGCCCTGGTCTAACAGATCTGCCTGATCCAACATTACATACCAATATATCAATTTTTTTAAATGCCTTTGTACATTCATTTACTAAATAATCTGATTCTTTTGGAATACTTACATCAGCCACTAACCCAATTTTGTTGTCCTCTTTTATCTCTTTTAAAGATTTCTCCAGATTATTCTTATTTCTACCGTTAATGCAGACCATTGCTCCAGCTTTTAGAAACTTTTTAGCTATTGAATAACCTATTCCTTTTGTTGAGCCTGTTACTAAGACTGACTTCCCTTCGAAATTAAAATTCAACTATCTTTCTCCAATCCAATTCTCAATCATATGTTTATATTTTATAAGAGCTTTTTCATGATCACCATCTTTAGCTCTTGCAGTTTGCATTATTAAATTCCCTTTGTAGTTTATTGAGCGTAAATTAAAAAATATTTTCTTAAAGTCCGCATCTCCATCTGTTAGC
>MDTA01088316.1_pt1 | contig 16389 bp, 13 predicted proteins | sample 811151 | NCBI WGS metagenome assembly MDTA01 (sample SAMN05326648, study PRJNA326480) | marine metagenome | isolation source: seawater | place: Indian Ocean: South | collected 2010 | reverse complement strand
TGAACTTGGCATCGAGCCACCTTGCCCGGATGAGATGATCGGATCGCTAGCATCTATTCCCCTACTGGAATCCAAATTGGAAGAACCCTATCATTCCCTGAGATATCTGGATTACTGGCAGAAGCCCTTGGTAGAGAAACACCATATCGAAGTACCCGTTATAACCTGGCCGAGCCACCCTAAGCGTGTAGTTCGTATTTCCGCTCAGATATACAATTCCCTGCCTCAGTACCAAGCCCTCGGAGAAGCCCTTAAAAAGCTGAAGGAAAGCGAAAACGGCGAGTAAACCCAGAAAGGGCAGCGTCCCAAAATCAGGACTTTCAAGCCGCGACGGTAGGGTCTAAGAATCATCCGTTTACAATTAACGACTCGCCCATCGCAATGGCCACCCTTTTAGTAACCAACATGAAAATCCTCGAACGCCTTATTCAATCACAGAGGAACTCCGTCGCCTCAGGCGCCGCAATCGCCATGGCAGCATTCGCCCTCTTCTCGACTTCCTGTAGCGATTCCGCCACCGAGATGGCCGAATCCGTCGAACCGACCAAGATAGTTTTCATCTCCGGCATGCCAAGTCACCCCTCCGGTCAGCACGAATTCAAAGCGGGCACCATTCTGCTCGCGCGAGCTCTTGAGGAACAGAGCGGCCTTCCCTTGGAAGTTGCCATCGCTCACCACGGATGGCCCGAAGACGAATCCATCTTCGATGGCGCCAAAGCGGTCATCATTTACTCTGACGGTAACGCCAGGCATCCCGTTAACGGACACGAAGCCAAGATGGACGAACTTGTTAGCAATGGAGTCGGCCTCATGTGCATGCATTACGGAGTCGAAGTCCCCAAGGGCGAACAAGGGGAATACTTCAAGAAGTGGATCGGCGGACACTACGAGTCCGCTTACTCCGCCAATCCACACTGGACGGCTGAAGTCAAAATCGATGCCGATCACCCCATCAGCCGAGGCGTCCCTGGATTTAGCGCCAATGACGAGTGGTACTACAACATACGATTCGTATCTCCGAAAACCGCAGCTGATATCATCACTGGCATTCCGACCCGGGAAAACATCAATCGCTACGTACATTGGAATCAATTCGCTGAGAAGCTTCTTGGCACCAGGCAAACAATGATGTGGGCAGTTGATCGCCCCGACGGCGGTCGCGGTATCGGCTTCACCGGCGGCCACTGGCACCGTAACTGGGCCATCGATGACTTTCGCAAAGTCGTTCTCAATGCAATCGTCTGGACGGCCGCCTTAGAAGTTCCTGAGAACGGAGTCTCATCCGAGGCCATCACCGAAGCGCAACTCAACGAAAACCTCGACGAAAAGAAGGAGATAGTCCACATCGCCCTGCCCTCAGAAGCTGACCTTACTCAACCTGCAGCTGACCCCATCCCCTACAGATGGCCTGGCAAGCAAAAACCTTAAGCGAAGGCCAAAGCCCAAAAAAACCAGTCACCGGAGGTGCGACAATACCTGTCCGAATCATTCAACGGCCCACGATTAGGCCTAGCACCGAAGTCATTGTACCGAGCAAAGAGACTCTTTCAATACCTATCGAGCATCCCGATGGTGCTCATTTTTTTCTGCGGTTGCGTAGGGCCAAAAACCGTGTATCGAGCAAATTTATCGACACCGCCCCCAGCAGTACTTCAGCAAAATGATAAACGGCTATCTATAAAACAGCCGACACCACCGTTGGTGCGTGGTTCAATACCGAGTGAATCGTTCACTAAAAACCACGGTCCATTCGTTGTCAGTAAATACGGCATCTCAGACGGTTTGAGAGATGGACCCAAATTTGGAACGGCGACGGTCTATTATCCCGAAAATGCTCAAGCGCCCTACGCAAGTTTGCTCATTGTAACGGGTTTTGTACACCCAGAGTCGGCGATGAAAGCCTGGGGTCCTTTTCTCGCATCTCATGGCATCGTCACGCTAACGATCGGCACCAACAAACTAAAAGATGACCCGTTTAAAAGACGCGATGCATTGTTGGACGCAGTTCGCTCCCTTAAAGCCGAACATCTACGCAAGGACAGTCCGCTGTGGCACAAACTCGCCCTCGACCGAATTGGCGTCGCTGGCTGGTCTATGGGCGGTGGAGGCGCGCAACTCGCAGCGGCGGCTGATCCCTCGCTCAGAGTCGTGATTGGGTTTTGCCCTTGGCTACCTAAGGCAAATTTTGAACACCCTGTACCCTCGTTGATTATAGCGGGCACGCTCGACTCCATCGCGAATGTTTTCCTCAACGCAAGGGCACATTATGCAGGCATCTCAGAAACCACACCAAAACTGATCATTGAAATCCCATACGGTGGGCACTGGATCGCGAACGACCCGGCGAACGCGAACGGCGCAATCGGTCAAATCGGTCTCTCTTGGCTCAAGGTCTACTTGGAGGGGGACACACGCTATCGCCAATTCTTGCTCACCCCACCGATTTCGGGCGGCTATTTCCGCCATAACCTCGAATAACAAAACTGTGATCTGCTCCGCGACTTCCCTCTAATTTCGGAAAGACATAAAAGGGTCAATCCAATGCTTCTGTAGCCAGTTTCCGATAAAAGAGAGACGTTCATTTCCTATCAATCGCTTCTTGCGAAACAGTACTGAACGCGTTGCAGAGGCGGCTTAATTCGAATGAGAAAAGGAGAGCTCCTAGATCAATTTCGCCTGAAGGTATCGCTCACGACGATCGCTTCAACCAAATCCGCTAGTCCCACGTCGCGCCTATCAAGCTCATCGACAATGCCATCGATCGTCGAACGGTCGCGCAGATCGAGTTCGCGCCCGAGAGCGTAGGTCATGAGCTTGACGGTTAGGCAACGGGTGAAATCTTCCTCGCGCTCGATAATCAATTCCCGGAATTGATTGGGGTTCTTAAATCGCTCGCCGCTGGGCAGTTCGCCCGATGCATCGATTTTCAGCTTCTTCCCGTAGCGGGACCGCCATTGCCCGATCGCGTCGAAATTTTCCAAGGCAAATCCAAGCGGATCGATCTTTCGGTGACATTCCGCGCAGGTTTCGACTTCGCGATGCTTCGCTAGCTGTTCCCGAATCGTCTCCGTTCCCCGGATATCCGATTCGATCGCCGGTACGTCCGGCGGAGGAGGCGGAGGCGTATAGCCTAGAATATTCTCCAGCACGTAGATTCCTCGAACGACGGGCGACGTATCCACTCCGTTAGCCGACGCAGTCAGAAGAAGCGATTGGCCGAGCAAACCGCCACGCGGCGTCCCCTTCAATGAGACCTTGCGCAGCTCATTGCCCTCAACGCCTTCAATACCGTAGTGCATCGCCAGCTCGCGATTGAGAAAGCTGTAGTCCGCCGAAAGCATTTCTCCCGGATGCATATTTCCGTCGAGCACATGGCGAAACAGCGCTTCCGTCTCCGCAATCATAGCCTCCTCGATGCTGTCTCGAAAGTAAGCGCGAAAATCTTCAGAAACTGGCATTTCGCCGATGTTGTCGACTTCCAGCCAACGTCGTATGAAATTCGATACAAACCGATTCGATCTTGGATCCGCCAGCATTCGCTCGACTTGACGCTTCAGCTCTCCAGAATCTTTCAAACGGCCGGAGCTAGCGAGCGCCAATAACTCCTCATCCGGCATGGACGACCACAGGAAATACGAGAGCCGCGACGCCAACGCGTATTCATTAAGTGGCCCCTCGCCTTCCGAAAGATAGAGAAAACCGGGCGAACATAGGATCGTCTGGAATCCCAACTGTAACGCCACCAAAGGAGTGAGCCCTTCGTCGATTTTCGCGGAAACAAGCGCTTCTATGGGAGCAAGCTCGCCCTCTTCCAACGGTCGCCGATAAGCTGCCTTTGCAAATGCGTTCAAACGCTCGAGAGCGCTCTTCTTTGTCACCTCATTTTGCGCGAGATCTCCATAAAGCAATTCGTGTCCCGCGGGCGGCCATTGCTCAATCAAAGGCCCCTCCATCTGAACCTCCCATACTCGAAGCTTTGGCCCTTCGTACACCTTAAGTAGTCCGTGAGATTTCTCGTTGCCATTCTTCATATTGGCAAACGGCTTCACCTCTTCACGATGCCCTGCGTTTTGCGTAATGATTCGTACCAGGCGCTTTGTAGCGAGCGTCCCATTGCGGAAGCGTACTTCAGGCTCGAATCCTTCTTCGAAATAGACTTCCCACTCGAACCACTCCGGCTCTTCGCTCGTCAATTCGACCCTCGCCAAAGAACGCTCCTCGGAAACGTTTCCCGTACTCTGGACGCTGCCTGCTCGATCAACAGCCACCAATTCCATAACTAGAGGGTCGCCATTGCGAAAATCGTCGATCACATCGCCATACGGGTGCACTCGATCCACCGCTGCCGCTTTTACTCGGACTCGATAAATGCCGCTCGCTGGAACGCCTCCCCTAGCCAGGGGTTCGAAACCAATATGCCCGCCACGATAGTGGCGACCATACATGTCCGTGTACGGCGTTTCTGGGATGAAACGAAACCGGTCGACTTGAAAGAGTTTCGGCAGATCAGCGTTCTTCTTACCCTGAAAGTAAAAGGGTGACTTCTGCGCATAACGCTGAAACTTGGGCTGCTTTCCAAAGTTTGTCGCCCGGTTAACCGCCTCTTCGGCAGCATCGAAATAATGGTCCAACAGCATGCCCGAAGTCACCAGTTCCGACCCGATATTATCAAAGCCATGCTTAACGACTTCCTTGGGAAAATCTTTGGCTGGATTCCACCCGGAAACGCTCAGGTCGAGCAGATCGCCAATTGTCTGTCGGTACTCCCAGGAATTGATGCGCCGCAAGACGCTATGCCCTCCCGTATCGGAAAGCGAAGCCAGGCCATTCGCCACCAGTTCGGTTGTCGATTCGATCATAGCCAGGCGCTCCTCCACCGGCGGCTGCTTTTCATCCTCTGGCGGCATGTCGCCCAGATTGAGCAAATCCAAGACTTCCTGCCACATCTCGAGATCGTCGATCCCCGAAACCTCCTCAGTCAATCCATCGAATCGCCGATCCCCCTTCTGCTTATCCGGCCCATGACAATCGATGCAGTACTGTTGCAAGAACTCAACGCGAGGCGAAGCATGTAGGTAGAGAGCTGAAGCTAGGTGACAGAGGGCAACGGCTGTGAGAATCCGCATCGACACGACAAGTCCCTTGCACCCAAATCCGTCAGTGTAAATCCGTGTCATCAGTGGTTTAAGGTACGCTACCACTTAGTTCACCCAATTTCCATCGGCGAAAACGTGCCCGTACTCCGACCGAATTGCTCGACCTCTAGGCCAAACCACTGTAGCGAAGAGAGCCAGAGATTGCTAAGCGGAATACGCTTTCCTTTCTCTTCGGGACAAATTAAATGACCTTGGTGATCCAGTCCACCGCCCGCGATCAATAACGGGAGATCCTTATTGCTGTGCGTATGGGCATTTCCCATACCACTTCCATTAACGACTAAGGTATCGTTAAAGATCCCCGCCTCTTTCAGTTGATCCAAGAACCCGCCAAATTGCTCCATGAAGTACTTCTCGACCGTTCGTAACTGCTCGAGTCGTCCCTCTTCCTTCCCATGATGGGAAAGGCCGTGGTAGGAATCCAAGTCTAGTTCGGACGTTTTAAAGCCCATCGGTATTTCGAAAGTCGCTACGCGTGTCGAATCCGTCTGCAAGGCGAGAACCAAAAGGTCATACATCAGCGGCATTTCCTCGATCTGCATTCGCTCTTCGTCGCGTATGGATTTTATAGGAGCCTTGGGCTTAGGTCGATCTAACCATTCTTGCGACATCTGTAGTCGCTTTTCCACATCGCGAACTGAAGTCAGGTATTGATCCAGCTTATCCCGATCGGGCGCATTGAGCTTCCCGCCCATCGACTTTGCCGAGGCGCGCAACGCATCCAATACGCTTCCGCGATGCCGCAATCGTTCCCGTTCCTGCTGGATACGGGTTTTATCCGCGTTCACGAATAAGGCCTCGAACAAGCGTGCCGGATTGCTCACCGGGGGAATATTCACCCCCGATCGGGTCCAGCACATATCCGTCCCACCGCCAATACCCGCCGTAATCGACGGGTAGCGAGCGCTACTGCCCGAAAACTCGGCAGCCGCCTGGTCGATGGTCATATTCTTCCCTGCAAATCCCCCCGATTCGCTCTTTTTCACGCCGCTGAGAAATGAGTGTACCGCGCTATGCCCGCCATTCACGTCATGGTCCAAATTAGAGAACACCGTGAAGTCCTCGCGGTGACGATCAATTGGCTTGAGAGTTTGACTCGTTCGGTAATCCTTGCCGGAGGTTTCCGGGAAAAACCCACCCGGCCAAAAGCCAAGGTGGCTACCCACGCAAACCAGTTTTCGCGGGTTAGTCGTCTTCGCAGATGCAGCCAATCCCGATTTGAAACTTTCGAAAGCAGGCAATGCGAGCGCGACTCCCAGTCCCTTTAGGAAATGGCGGCGATCAATTAGGGCGCTGGCTGAGGAACTCATAAGCGAAAATCAGTGTAGAGAGAAGAATTTAATCCAAATCGAATTTAACTAACGATTCAAGCATACCTATCAGTTACCGTCCCTCGGAGGTATTTGGACCGCGAGCCGGCTGATTCAGCCGTCCAGCCGCCATTTTCGACGAATAGCCCAAGCAAGACATTTCCTTCTTTATACAAGATCGTAAAACCGCTATCTTCCTTCGCCAATGGCCATCCCAAAATTAGTTTTCCTCTTTCTCGGCCTTGCAGTCGCTTCCACAGCCTGGGCCCAAAAGGATCCCGAGCAGACCGCGTGGATAGAATCTTACGAGCCTTTGACGCACGAGAACATGCCCTATCGGCTCATGAAGCCCTGGGGATACGATGCCAACAAGCTGTATCCAGTAATTGTTTCTCTGCACGGTGGCGGAGGCCGCGGAAATGACAATCTGAAGCAATTGAAAGTCTGGAATCAGCAGCTTGCCCAAAGAGCGCTACGGGAAAAATTCCCATCTTATGTTCTCGCTCCGCAAGCTGAGCACCTATGGGACGCCGATCATCTGGCTAAGATCAAGGCGATTATCGCCAGCCTTCCCACCGTTGATCCAGATCGTATCTACATGCTCGGGCACTCCATGGGTGGGCATGGGACCAATATTCTAATACAATTGGACCCGACCTATTTCGCGGCAATCGCTCCATCTGCAGGTACCGGTCGTACCAACGACGAAGACTTTATTGAGGCAAGCATCATCAAGGATGTCCCCACTTGGGCGTTCCATGGCGACCAAGACACGGTCTGCCCCTACGAACCGCAAGAGACGCTTTTCAAAGAGATGCAGAAACTCGGCGGCAACATGAAACTAACGACCTGGATCGGAGACAATCACGGTGTATCCGGAAAATTCATTCCCGGCGCCAAAAACGGCACCACCCAACTTAGCAGCGGCCGCTGCGACCCGGAGCCGGATTTCATGACCTGGCTTTTCAAGCAAAGTCGCTCCAAGTGAATTGAATTAGGCATCAAATCCTCGAACAACGTCAATCAACGCCCGGAGATAGCCCAGGGCGTGGGCCATGCCCGCATGCCAAGGGGCGCCGCAAGTGACCTCTGGTGTGTGATCCGGAACGATCACCCCGTCGAATCCGTTATCCTTCAGAATAGATATCGCCCGAGCCATGTCGATATCGCTTCCGCACATCCAGGCCGCGTCCAGGAAATGGCTGGGATGCGGCTAAAAACGGGGAAGCGGACAGGTATCGTGCCCCGTCCAAACTAATCTAAATTATCGCCTCCTGAAGGAGCTTTAAAGCTCGCGAATTCGGACGTTGCGGAACTTTACGACGCCCTCCCCGTATTGCAGGGTGAAAGGACCGCTGCTCAGTTGATCGTCTTCGGTATCGACAGTGGTTATCCCATTTAGAATCACCTTCAACTTAGTTCCATCGGCGACGATATCAAAATTGTTCCACTTGTTAGGCGTATTGATAATTTCCGAAGGTGGAGCGATATTGACGATTGATCCGGTACGATAGGTCTGATCAGGGCGCGTATCGAAGATGTTCACTTCGTAAGCATTCTTGTCGGTGATATTGTCGGGATCCGATGCCCGAATAAATACCCCACTGTTGGCCCCAGCGTCTGTCCAGAATTCCAACTGGATCTGAAAATCGGAAAAGCTCTGCTTGGTGACCAACTGGCCAAGGCCCGAGTCAGCAACGAAGACGCCATCCTCGACCCGCCAATTGGCGTCCCCCACTTGATTCCAGTCATCGAGACTTCCAGATAGGTCGATCCAATCTCCCGAATCGCCTCCTGGCTGGCATGAGACTAACAAAGAGCCTATTATCGCTAAAGTAAAAAGTATTGTCTTATTCATTACGTCTTCTTGGGGTCAATTAAGATTTGAGGCGGTTTAATGGGTAAAGCTTCGTCACGTCGAATTGGACTTCACAAGGGTAAAAGCATTAAGGATCCGATATGTAGAATCACGCCCAACGAAAAGCAACCGCTAAGCTCGGCAGGAGCGTATTCTACCGCTAGTTTTTACGTTCTGCCCCGACTAGATATAGGTGGGCCAATAGACGATTCAGCAGTTCCTCTGCGAGTTCGGGATTGTCAGATGTGATCTCCTTCCCTTCTTCAATCGGGTTCGGATAAACCTGATAGAGCTCGTGACGATCCATAGCTCCGTCGTCCCTCCAATACAACATTAGCTTGTAGTCGCCTTGCCTAATAGCGGAAAAGTTGCGCCTGACGGGCCGATGGAAGAATAAGGCTTTCTGTGGCCGTTTGAAGTTAGCCATCGAACGATCGTGCAAGAGCGGTACAAAATCAGCTCCATCGATCTCGTCAGTCAGTAGACTTGGGTCTCCTCCCGCGAGGGCGTAAAAGGTGGGCAAGAAATCGTACCCAACTACTGGCTCCCGGCAAACAGAACCCGGCTGCGCTCCCGGACCCATCACAAAAAAAGGAACACGAATTCCTCCTTCCAACAGGTGATGCTTAGCGCCGGAAAGCGGATGGTTAGGAGGAGTCGCTCTTGGATCTCCACCCGGCACTGTGCCCCGGCCCCCGTTGTCGGTTGTAAAGAAGACATAGGTATCCTCTTTGATACCGAGCTCCTCAATTGTATCCAAGATCCTGCCCACACCTAAGTCTAACTCTTCCATCATAGCAGCCCAAGCCTGAGTGTATCCCCTATCCGGTCTACCTTTTTGCTCATACTTGTGAAGTAGACTGTCGCGGGTTACAACCGATAGATGCTGGGCATAATAGCTCACTTGCACATAGAAGGGCCTACCGGCTGCAGAATGTTCGGTCATGAAATCGATCGCCTTCCCTGTCACTGAGGGAGTCCGTTTTGGATCTTCGTTATCGATAAAGTGTGGCGGTCCATCGTTATGATTTCCACTTTCGATACCTAACGTCCTTGGCATCCCGCCCGTATTATTCCCCGTCATCCCATCGCTGGCATCGTATCCAGATTCCTCAGGCGTTGAAATCATTTGCTCTCCCCATTTTCCGAAATGGGCGGCTCGATAGTCCTCGTTGGCCATCTTGAGAGCCTTAGGAATCGTCAAATGCTCAGCCGGTATCCAAGAGGGGCTAGCGAATTCCGTTCCGCTTCGGGCGGCAGAGGTTCCGCAGAGAATGGAACGTCGTGTCGGCGTGCAAAGCGGGGCCGGAGAGTAACCACTCGTGAAACGCCGGCCTTCCTCCATAATTCTCGCTATGTTCGGCGTTTCTAAATATCGTGACCTAGATGTCGCAATTCGCGGGTCCATACGCTCGGAAAGCTGGCTCCATCCGTGATCGTCCGTTAGTATCAGAACGATATTCGGTGACGCCGAAACCATACCAAACGGCAGCATAAAGGCGAGCATTCCAATTAACCAGGGTAGGCGCTGCTTAATCATTTGGGCTTGTTAAACTCGAGCTCTCGATATGGCAACCATTTCCGGACACAGCTACCTCGCCCTCTGACTCTAGCTTGCATCCTCGTAAAGCGTCAGACAATCTCGATTGCAGCTTTATGGGCCGCGCTTCCAGTATACTCCTGGCTATCTTTGCAACAACATCTACAACCCTCTCCGAGGAGCCACCAAATTTTGTGGTCTATCTCGCCGACGATTATGGATACGGCAGCTCGAACGCCTACGGAGCCGATCCAGAACTCATTCGAACGCCGAATCTCAATCGGTTAGCCGCGGAGGGCGTCCGGTTCACTCGAGGCTTCACGACAGGATCAGTTTGCTCCCCCACCAGGTACGGATTGCTGACTGGACGCTACTCTTGGAGATCACGCCTCAAGCGGGGTGTAGTCAATTCATACGACGCAATGCTCATCGACACGGATCGAACCACTATTGCATCTTGGCTAAGCGAATACGGCTACCAATCGGCGGCTATTGGGAAATGGCACTTGGGCTATAAATCACGACGATTCGACAATCTGCTCGGCGAAGTCAGCCCCGGCCCGCTTGACCTTGGTTTCGACTATCATTTCGGCGTGCCCAACAATATGGACGATCTCCACAAGATCTACATTGAGAATCGGGGCGTTTTCGGCCTGCGATCCAATCGCATGTCGAAATACGGACGCAGTTTCTATGGCAAACCCTACGATGGATACGACGCTCCCCAACGCGTGACGACTAAGGTTATGGAAGACCTCACGGGTAGAGCGATCAAATGGATCGATCGTTTGGATACCGAGACACCTTTCTTTCTCTATTTCTCTTCAGTTGCCGTTCACCACCCGATTTCTCCATCCGAGAGAATGCGGGGAACCAGCAATGCGGGGGCTTATGGGGATTTCATTCACGATATCGATTATTCCGTAGGCCAGCTATTAGAAGCCCTTGAACATAGGGGGCTGGATAAAAACACCGTTTTTCTTTTCACTAGCGACAATGGAGGAGATATTCCTACTGATCCCGATAGACCTGAGGTCCAAGCCCAATCCGCGGGCCTTTCGTTGAATGGACATCATCGAGGTGACAAGCACACCATCTACAATGGCGGGTTCGCCGTACCCTTTATGGTCCGATGGCCACAGAAGGTCGACGGAGGACAGACGAGCGATGGATTGGTAAACACGGCCGATATTTTCGCGACAATCGCTGAAATCGTCAGCAAGGACGTCCCCAGATCCGAGTCAGCAGCCCCGGACAGCTTTAGCTTTTACAAGCTCCTTGAGAATCCTAATGCCAACTCGAATCGACCTCATGCAGTGTTGCGTGATGTCAGGGGCCGCCATGCCCTGCTTTTCGAAAACTGGAAGTACATCGATGATACGCTGCCTCCACCGGAAAAACCCAGAAAGGGTGATGCCAAAGAGCTTTACGATCTTTCAAGTGATCCCAGCGAGACCTCGAACGTTATCGACGATCACCCAAAAATCGCTCAAAGGGCTCAAACAATTCTAGAAACGATTCGAACCCAGCCGTTTAGCCGGAACGTAGCTTTGGATTAGCAATTAAAGATCTCCGCAGCGCGCGACAGCGCATTTCTGAGAGGTAGGGAGGATCGGCTCGATCCTCGAAAATATGAATGTGGAGGGCCGAGACGGTCCTCCCTACAACAAAGCCGACAGGCTGACGCGATCTCAATTTCCCTCGTAGTGCGGATTGGGTCGCATCGGTTGAGCCCCAACATCCTGACGCCAGGAATTCAAAAGCGCGAATAGTTCCTGCGCCTTTTCAGGATTTCGTTTAGCCAGGTTTCGCTGTTCGCCGACGTCGCTCTTCAAATTGTAGAGCTCCAGTGAATTTGTATCCAATCTCTCGATCAGTTTCCAATCCCCTTCTCTGACAACGCTACCGGCGAAACTTTCCGGGTGCTGATTGTAGTGAGGATAGTGCCAATAGATCGCATCCCGATCGAGAGGTCCTGTTCCTTTAAGCACGGGAGTCAGGTCAACGCCATCCATATGCTGGTCCGGATTCAAAGGCAGCCCAGTCGCCGTCAGAATGGTCGGATAAAAGTCGGAACTGGTTACCAGTTCGTCGGAGACCGAACCCGGCTTGGCTGCTCCTGGCCATTTGATAATGACCGGGACCCGTAGCCCACCTTCGTAGTTTGATCCTTTATTGGCCCGAAGGGGAGCATTGCTAGTCGCCTTCCACATGCCGCCATTGTCGCTGGTGAATATGAACATGGTGTTTTCCTCTGCCCCGATATCCTCAACCGCATTCATGATGCGGCCTACACTGTCATCGACGCTTTCCACCATGGCCGCGTAATGCGGATCTCCTTGCCGCTTATTTTCAGGGATGGTTTCGTAGTACGCGATTTTCTCCGGCTTTCCTTGGAGAGGGGTGTGCACGGCATAGTGGGACATCATCAAGAAGAACGGCTCGTCTTCATTGGCCCGAACGAATTTTTCTCCTTCTGCAGCTATGAGATCGACGAGGTAGTCGCCCTGCTCTCCCCCGATAGGATTGTCTTTGAAAAGCTTTAATCCGTTCGTAGTTGGGATATTCCAGGATCCTTCGAATGGATACCAGTAACTGCCAGGGGCGCCATAGTCGCGACCGGCCACATTGACATCGAAGCCTTGATGCTCGGGGAGGTAATAGGGTTCTGGTCCTAAATGCCACTTACCCATAAACGCCGTTTTGTATCCAGCTTCACGTAGCGCCTCAGCTATGGTAATCTCTTCCAAAGGGAGGTTAGAAATATACCGTCCTTCGCGAAGCCGCTCTTTCTTGCCATCCCAACGACCGGAGGGGAGCCATTGCGTTAGGAGTAAGCGGGCCGGGTATTTGCCTGTCATGATCGCCGCTCTGGTGGGAGAGCAAACATTGCAGGCAGCATAGCCATTAGTAAATCGCATCCCATCTTCCGCAAGTTTATCGATGTTCGGAGTTCGGTAATAGTCGCTACCGCTAGCTCCGACATCGTTCCAGCCTAGATCGTCGATCAGGAAGAAAACCACATTCAGCGGTTTGGCCGAGATCGATAGCCCAAAGAAGAGCAAGTATAACGAAATTGTCGGTAGTATTTTCCGGGGCATGGTATTGGTATTGAAAATCAGTTTCTAATCGGAAAGCGAATATAAACGATCACCACTCACCAGGGGAGCCAAATCGCTTGGACGCAGCGTCTTTGAATTCTTTTCCTGCGTCATTGATCGAATCGAGAATCTCTCTAGTCGTCTTTCCACTACTAGATCTGGCCGACCGAATTACGGTATCGCACTCATTCTTATCCATAAAAATCGAGGCCTCTAAAAGGCCTTCTTCATCTTCTGGAGGAATCGCCAGAAAGCCGTGCTTGTCTGCATGAACGAGCTGCCCGGATTTTACGGGTCTTCCAAATACCTCAACGTCTCCTCCCCACTCGACTGGCACGCTGTAGGCGTGCCCAACACACATGCCGCGGGCCAACGCTTTAAATCCAGCATTCTTCATTTCGTCTAAATCACGTATGGCCCCATCAATAATTGTCCCGACACATCCCAGCGCCCGGTGGATATTGCTATTCACTTCGCCCCAAAATGCCCCTACCAGATTGGGCTTATCGCAATCTTGAACGACAACTATTTTGGGCCCCTCGACACTGGCAACGTATTCACGATATTCCGACCATGCATGCGCTTTATCTGGTACAAGATCCTTCTTTGATGGCTGTATCTTTACCGTTACCGCATACCCAACCATAGGACCCATCTCAGGCATGTAGTCGCGCGTCGGTTCCAGATTAAAACCATCGCCGGCAGGATCCCGTTTCGTAATCTGTTCCCACCCATTGTAAATCGTGGGCGTATTCCAGCGCTTCAACATCAGAAGATTTTCGTGTGACAGGGGCATAAACGTAATTATGAGAACATTTCCGATTGAAAAGGAATTGCTAAATGAGACAAGCTATCCAAATTGGTACTCCAAGTAAACAGATCCTGCAGTTCGCTTCAATCTCATTGAGAATAAAATGACAAATCCTCCGACCTCAATTCTTCGACTCGCCCAAGCCGTTGGCATATCCTTGTTCGCCTTCCTAGCCTACTCGGCCGACAAGCCTAACGTGGTTTTGCTATTGAGCGACGACCAAGCTTGGAATGACTATTCCTTCATGGGGCACCCCCACGTTAAAACCCCGAATATCGACAAGCTGGCCAACGAGAGCGTGGTATTCCCCCGCGGCTACGTTCCAACAGCTCTTTGTCGTCCCTCTCTAATGACTTTGGCCACCGGCCACTACGCGCATCGACATGGCGTCACAGGCAACGATCCGTCGCCAAAATATGCCGAGAGAGACTCCCCGCTTTACAATGCCCGCCGGGCCCAACTGATCTCCTATATCGACGAGTTCGATACACTACCAGAATTGCTAGGGGAACAAGGCTACCTTAGCCATCAAAGCGGCAAGTGGTGGGAAGGGAACTTCAAGCGCGGCGGATTTACCCACGGCATGTCTCGCGGCTTTCCTCAAAAAGGCGGACGGCACGGGGACGATGGGCTTAAGATCGGCCGCGAAGGCCTGGAGCCATGCTTCGAGTTTATCGATATGGCCGTCGAGCAAGACAAGCCCTTCTACATGTGGTACGCGGCTTTCTTGCCTCACACGCCTCATAATCCACCCGAGCGCCTCTTGAAAAAGTATCGTGACGATCACCCTATTACTATCGCTAAGTACTACGCCATGATCGAGTGGTGGGACGAAACCTGCGGCGACCTCGTCGGTTATTTGGAAAAGAAAGGTATCCGCGACAACACCCTCATTGTCTATGTTGGCGACAACGGATGGATCCAGCACCCAGAACGGAACGGCTACGATGCCCGCTCCAAGCAAACGCCCTACGAAGGCGGTATCCGCCAACCAACGATGTACTCTTGGCCAAAGGTTCTAAAACCGGAATTCCGTGACGATCTTGTTAGCAGTATCGACATTTTTCCGACAACCTTAGCAGCCGCCGGAGCCCGTCAGCCGGACATTCCGGTTCCTGGACTGAACTTGCTCGACTACATGGAATCTGGCTCGAAAATCCCCAGAGACGCGATATTCGGCGAGAGCTTTGCTCACGATATCGCCGATATTGAAGACCCAGAAGCTTCATTGCTATTTCGCTGGTGCATTCAGGGAAAGTGGAAATTGCTTCTCACCTACGACGGCGAGGTCAATCGCTACAAGTCCACACACCCTCGCGAAGAAAAGCGACCGCAGCTATTCGATCTCATGGCAGATCCCCACGAGAAGACTAATCTCGCCAGCAAGCATCCGCGCATCGTTAAACGTATGGCTAAGATGATCGACGATTGGTATCCAGTTACCGATCGAAAAGTTCTGACTCGCTTCAAATAGCCGCCCAGAAGCTAGATGGCCCTAGCTCGCCACCTTCTAAGAACCGATCTCCTCCAAGATCTAAAGCGAAATATCGCGGACGGCGTTTGGCAAGGCACATTGCCCAGCGAACGCCAGTTGACTGACCACTACCAGGTAAGCCGCGGGACGCTTCGCCATGCCCTCAAGAGTCTCCAGGAAGAGCAAGTCATCAAGTCCGTACCTGGATCTGGATACATCCTTCTCAAGAAAGTCCGAAAGCCTCCAGATAAACAAAAGAACGTATCCATCGGACTGCTTATCGGTCGTTCCGTAGAGCATCGGACAAACCGGGATCGAGCCTGGATTCTCGAGTTACAACAGCGTCTGTCTAAACGCGACTGGAATTTGCATATTCATGAGGGTATTACTGAAATTGAGCGCTCTCCTAAAACTGGTGTCGCCAAGCTCTTCAATGCGACCAATCACGACTGCTGGTTGCTCCACACCTGCAACCAAGCCATACAGTTTGAGTTTCAAAATACGCGAAACCAGTCGATTATTTGCGGATCTCCATTTGAAGGGATCGATCTACCCAGTATTGATGTCGATTTCCGAGCTCTCGGGCGACACGCCGCCGGAGCGATCATCGCCAAGGGACACCGGCATATCGGCTTCGTTTCCGGGAAAGAACCTTTTCCAGGCGATGCCAAACTACTTGAAGGGTTTCGGGAAGGCATATCCCGAAGTTCGAGCAATGCGACCTTTAAGCTTACCAGGTATTCAAACCCTAGACACAGCTATGCTAGTTTTTTCAATCGAATTTCCAGCCACAAAGACCCGACGACAGCCCTATTCATAGATTGCCCCTACCAACTGCTGAATCTCCACAGCCAAGCGGCAAAAACGGGAACCCGAATCCCGGAAGACCTATCCATCGTCTGCCGCCAAGGAACCGATTTTCTGAATTACATCGCCCCTGACGTTACTCGCTACGAGTTTAACACCAAGGAAATGGCTCGGAAAGTTCATCAGGAAATCGAGAGCGCTGTCCGTGGGGACTCGCTCAAAGATCGCCGCGTCCTTGTCTTGCCCGATTTTCACGAAGGCCAAACATTGAAAAGCCTAATTGCCCATCCATGAAACTGCTCTGCCGTCTAATTCTATTGTTGCTGGTTTCC
>MDTA01088527.1_pt1 | contig 16394 bp, 14 predicted proteins | sample 811151 | NCBI WGS metagenome assembly MDTA01 (sample SAMN05326648, study PRJNA326480) | marine metagenome | isolation source: seawater | place: Indian Ocean: South | collected 2010 | reverse complement strand
TTTATCTCTCAAGGTAGACTCTGTATTAAAAATTATCGCGTTGTATGATAATAGATTAAATTTATCTCTATATTTTTTGGTAATTTGATAAGACTGAAGTTTAGATTTACCGTAAGGACTTATAGGTTTTTTTTGTGAATTAACTTTAATTTTTTTTACCGAACTAGCGAAAATTTCAGATGATGTCGCATTAATGAACTTCGACCTTTTATTAGAAATTAATAATTCATCTAAAAAGTTTTTGCAACCTTGGTAATTACTTTTTAAAGTTATTGAAGGTTTTTTAAAAGATATACTAGGAGAACTTTGTCCTGCGAAAAAAAAAATATAATCAAAATTATTCTGTAGAATTTTTCTTATATTTTTTTTGTTTAGGATATTTAATTTCAAAATTTTTATTCTTTTCAAGCCATATTTTTTAATTTTATTTTTAAGGATTTTTGGTTTTCTTGTGGTTATATAAACTTGATGACTTTCTTTATTTAAAATCCTTGACAAAGTTATTCCGAATTGACCAGACCCACCAACAATCAAAAAATTTTTTTTCAAAATAAACTATTTGTATTTATAAAGGTATTTTTTTTTAATTTTGTCATCTTTGAAATATCTTCTGGCTTTTAAAAGGTCCTCAATGACATCAATGGAAAAAGAGTCAGATTTAATTTTGTTTGATCCCAAATTCATATTATTTTCTATAGCTCTTAAAAGCTCTATTGACTCTATTTTTTCATATTTTGAAGGTTTTAACTTATTATATTTTTGAAGGGATTTAAAATCAAAGACTATAACTGAAAGATGTTTTTGAAGTTTTGAGTTTTTTATAAATTCATAAGGACAATCTGCTCTGGTCATCCATTGAATTTTGTTTTTATCATCAACTAATAATTTGACTATATTAGTTTTATTTCTTTTAATAAAATCTATATGAGGAACAACTATTTCAAAGTTGTATTTCAAATAAAATTTTATGGTTTTGTCAATTGCTACAGGATTGATTAGTGGCTCATCCCCCTGAACATCTATAATTATATCTTTATTTTTTAGTTTAAGTTTTTTTGCAGCCTCATATATTCGTTCAGTTCCATTTTTATGTTTTTTGCTTGTCATGATATAATTTGCACCAAAATCGATACAAGCTTTTCTGATTTCCATTGAGTCTGTACATATAAAGACATCGTCGACTATTTTGGATAATTTTGCTCTTTGATAGGTGTGCATAACGATCGGCATTTCATCTATTTCTAAAAGAGCTTTCGAGGGTAATCTTTTAGATTTTAATCTTGAAGGAATTAATATTATTTTTTTCATTTTTCTAAATAGTCAATAAAATCCTCTTTAAGTGGATTATTTTTAGAGTCAAGCTTGTTTGGTATTTCTAAAATTCCACTAATTTTTTTTGGATTTTTTTCAAAAGTTATCTCTATAACTGTAGGGTTGCCATTTACATCAGCCATTCCAAAATTATTGGCGTGTATATGAGTAATATCTAAATTTATCTCATTTACAAAATTTTTTATTTTTTCTATGTGCAAATCAATATCGTGAAACTCAATGATTAGACCGATTATTTTATCTTGATTTTTTAAAATACAATCTAAGGTTCTATACTCACTTCCCTCTATATCTATTTTAAGTAATAAATTATCTTCAACATTTAAATTATTTAGAACATCATTAATTGAATCATAAGTTATTTTTTTTTTGTAAAAATTAATTATTTTAAAATATTTTTTAATCTGAAAATATTTTTTTATTATATTTAAACTTTCAACAAATGACAGCCTTCTCAGATTATTTAATGATAAAAGAAATTCATTTTTTAAGTAAAATTTAAAATGGTTTTTATCGTATGAATAAATAGGTTTATTTGTTTTACGATAAAATTCAATTTCAAAACCTAAATCTAGTCCAATTCCAAAAGATATTAGACATTTAGAATTTGATAACGTATTCAAACTAATAAGATAACCACCATCATTTTTATTACCAACTCTGATTAAATCGTATTTGTGCTTAGGTTTTAATAATTTTGGTAATTTTTGCATTATAGATTTTGATAAACATTTAAGGTTTGTTTAGCACATTTTTCCCAAGAAAATTTTTTTAGTCTTTCCAATCCTTTACCAATTAATATATTTCTGCTCTCCGATGACTGTAAAAATCTGTCTATTGTTAAAGATATCTCTTCTGGTTCATCTGGATTAAAAAATAATGCCGCATCATCAGCTACTTCAGGTAACGACGATGTATTACTACACAAAACAGGGCAGTTTTGCGAGAAACTTTCTAGAATTGGAATTCCAAATCCCTCATACCTGGAAGGATAAATTAAAAACTCAGCATTTGTGTAGAGAGATTTAAGAAAATTTTCATTTCCATTTATATGGATGATGTTTTTGATATTTAATCCTAGTTCATTAATCAAATTTATTTCTTCTTTTTTCAAAGATCCTCCACCAAACAAAACAAGTTTAAGTTCTTTTTGTAATCTTTGATTAATACTCATTGCCTTTAATAAGTTAGAAAAATTTTTATATTTCCATCTTGATCCAACAAATAAAAAATATTTACTTCCTATAATATTCTTAAGGTTTTTTTTTTCTTCTAAATTAGAAAAATCCGTTGCAAGATGTGTAACAGATATCTTGCTTGGATCTACATTGTAAATATTGATTAAGTCTTTTTTTGTATTTTCTGAAATACAGATTATATGAGATGCTTGTTTTAAAATAGACTCTTTTGGTAAATAATTTTTAGGGAAACCATATTCATAACTAAATAACTCGTGGATTAAATCGTAAACAGTTATTACCATTTTCTTTGGGCAACTCATCTGACTTTTATCATAATAAGTTGTATGATAAATGTCTGGATTAAATCTTTTCATCAAAAATCTATTTATATGATCATCAAATTTACCGACTCTTTTTTTTATTTTATAAAAATTATTAATCATTCCTGAAAATGGTAATTTAAGTCCTATTTTATTTTTTTTAATTTCATTTTGATCTAAATAGTTATTTATATGCAATGGAGCAAATATTTTAGCATTTAAATCTTCAAATTTATTTAAACTTGATGTTAAGTTTACAATATATCTTGAAGGGCCACCATAGTTTTGGTTCACAAAAATTTTGTGATCAAAAAAAATTTTCATACTAATAGTATTTAACAGTAAACAATATTTTTAAAATTATATTTTTTATAAACCCCTCTACTATCGAATACCTGTTTTGAATTTTTAGCAATAAATTTATAATTATATTTGTCGTGATCAGTTATAATTAAAACTCCGTCAAATTTTTTAAGATTTTTTTTACTTAATTTTAAAGATTTTTTTTTAATTTTTGACTGTCTGCCTTGTCTCAAAGATTTAAAATATGGATCGTTATAATCGAAAACAATTTTTTTTTCGTCAAGAATTTTCATTATGGCAAATGCAGGCGACTCCCTATCATCGTCAACATTTTTCTTATATGATATACCTAATAATAATATTCTTGGTTTTTTCTTATTAATATTTTTTAACATTTTTTTTACAACCCATTGAGGCATTGAGCGATTTAATTCCCCAGACAACTTTATAAATTTTGGATCATAACCAAATCTGTTAGATATCCACGATAAATAATATGGATCAATAGGTATACAATGACCTCCTAAACCCGGACCTGGAAGAAATTTTTGAAAGCCAAAATTTTTTGTAGAAGCTAAATTTATTATTTCAAAAATATCCAATTTAAGCTTATCACAGATTATTTTAAATTCATTTACCAAACCGATGTTTACTGCTCTATACAAATTTTCAAGTAGCTTTGATGCCTCTGCTGACTCAATATTTTTAGCTTTAACTAATTTTTTTATAATATGTGAGTAAATATTTTCCATTACCTTTAAGCAACTAGGTGTATATCCACTAATTATTTTAGGTGTTTTTTTATATGAAAAATTCTTATCACCCGGATTCTCTCTTTCAGGTGAATAACCTAAAAAAATGTTTTTGCCTGGAGTATATATATTTTTAAAATTTACAATTTTAAAAAATTCGAGTGTTGCACTCGGATAGACTGTACTTTCTAAGATAATTGTTTTATTTTTTAAATTTAGTGCAGCCAGTTTTTTTGCACAATCGATTACATAACTCATATCTGGCTTTAATTTTTTTAATGGAGTTGGCAAGCAAATGATTATTACATCCACAATTTTCAATTTACTAAAATTTGTGCTCAAATTTTCGTTATTCTTCTTAAAATATTTAAAATTTTTAAGATTTTTTGATGATATATAGTTCCCACCCTTTTTAAGTAAATTAATTTTTTTAAGGTCATTATCTATACCAATTACTTTAATTCCTTTTTGAACAAATAAATTAACTAATGGAAGACCAACATATCCAAGACCAATTACCCCTACTTTAAATTTTTTGTTTTTAAAAATATTCTTTAAGTCTCTCATTTGTTGTAATTTTTGTACCATTCAACGAACTTTTTTACACCTATTTGTATGGTTGTACGAGGTTTATAGCCAGTCAATCTCGAAATTTTTTTTATAGAGGCCGAAGTTCTAACGGTATCTCCTTTTTGCAATTCCATAAACTTTTTCTTAGATTTTATTTTTAAAGATTTTTCAATTAATTTAATAAAATTAATTAGTTTTATAGGCTTCTCGCTTGCAATATTGAAAATTTCAAAATTTTTTCGCATTTTAAACTTTAAACACTTAATAATTCCTGAAACACAGTCATCAATATATGTAAAATCCCTAAAATGATTTCCATTATTATAAATCTCAATATATCTATTATTTAAAATATTCTTTACAAACTTAAATAGAGACATATCTGGTCTTCCCCACGGGCCATAGACAGTAAAAAATCTTAGTCCAATACATTTTAAGTTATAGAGTGAGCTGTAAGCATGAGCAACGAGTTCATTAGATTTCTTAGTAGCTGCATACAATTGTAATGGTTTGTCAGTAAAAAAATTTTCTTTAAATTTTGATTTACTACTTGATCCATAAATGCTACTTGAGCTTGCAAAAATAAATTTCTTTATTTTGTGGTCAACACAATTTTGAATTATATTGTGAAAACCAATAAAATTAGTTTTTGCATATATTGAAGGATTTACAATACTATATCTAACACCAGCTTGAGCTGCTAAATGAACAACAACATCAATCTTTTCCTTTTTAAAAATTTTGTCTATCTTGCTCTTTTTAGTAATATCTACCTTATAGAAACTATAATTTTTAAATGACTTAAGTTGAATATTTCTTCTCTTTTTAAGACTTAAATCGTAGTATTTATTTAAATTATCTATTCCAATTACCTTGTGATTATTTTTTAAAAGCTTTAAAGATAAGTGAAATCCTATAAATCCTGAAGAACCTGTTATTAAATAATTCATAATATCATTTGTTTAATATAATTTTTTTCAAATCTCTTATTTTGTTATTATTAGTGTAAGCATAAATATTACAAAATTTTTTTACAGTTTCTTGTAAAATTTTGGAATCCCACCACTCAGAATAATTATTCCATGTATTATTAATGTGGTTTGCAAGCTTAATCTCGTCATCAAAAAAAATGTTTACTTTTTTTAACATTTCATAATGAGGTTTAGCCTCGTCCCTAATGATATCTGTTTTTTTTAAAAAAATAATAGTTGGTAAATTAATAGACAGAGTCTCTAGATATCCAGTGCCTAAGTATGGAGATAAGAAAATTCTTGTTTGGGAAATTAAATCGTTATATTTGATTTTGTGTTTATCTTTTTTAATATTTGGATACTTATCCTCAAATTCCTCATATTCGAACAACCCAAAATTTCTGTTATAAAATCTGATTAATAAATTTTCATTCTTAATTTTTTCATTTAAATTGTTTAATATTTTAAAGCAGGGATCAAAAATTAATTTTTTATTGTGTTTAAAAGCTATGTCGCTTTCTATTCTTTCAGTAAATATTTTTTTTGCTGGGATTATCATTGTCAACAAATCGGGTTTTTTTGATCTCTTAAAATTCGTTTTCGGTCTTATAATTCCAAATGGTTTAACATTATCCCTATCTTTTTTTTTCCAACCCCAGGTTAAATAAACATCAGAAATTCTTGTTTCGTGGTCTTCGGAAAAATGTATGTCAAAATGTCCATAACAACCACCATGCACTCCTAAAATTAGCTTTGCTCCATTTTCAATCTTTTCTGCACAGTATCTGCATAATAATGATTTTGCAAAGATATTGGACGAAAATATTGTAATTGGATTTCTTGGAAGTTTAAGATTTTCAATTTTTTTTTTCTCTAAATTAAACCCCTCTAAAAATGATGTTGGAATAAAGAAAATTATTTTTTTGTATATAAAATTTTCAAAATCATTTTTTGATTTATTTTCCAAAATTAAGTTACTCCTTAAGTCTAAATCCGGTTCACAATTAAAATAATTATTAGGTATAGAACATGGAAGTTGTTTTAACATAAAGTTTAATTTGAACTCATCCTTAATGCCCAAATAAGGCCTAAGAATTGCATATTTTTGTTTTGTTAAAATTTTAGAGAAAATACGTCTATAAAAATCAACAATTATTGATTTTTTACCTCTATTAAAGTTTCTAAATTTTTTTTTTTCATTAATAAGTTCTGATGGCTCTTTTTCGAAATATTTTATAAAAAATTTATTGTTTGATGGAAATCTAAAATTTATAATTTTTGAAAATAAATACGAATTAAAATCATTTAGATAATTTAAACTATTTAATTCATCAATAGTTTGAATGATCATATCTTTATCTGAGTATTTTTTTAAATTTAAGTTAAAATTATTATTCATTTTATTTAAATCTGAAATCATTTCCCATCTATCAAATATCATAATGCAAAAAGAATGAGCCCAACCTCCAATTAAGGTTTCCCAAAATCTATTCGAATATTTAACTTTATGAAAATTATTTAAGGTTTGACCAAGATTTGATACAAGCTTTAATCTAAATTTTTCTAAATATATGTAATCTTTAGATAATTTATTATAATCGTTCCAATGGTAATTCAAAATTACAAAATTCTCATTTTTTTTTGTTTTTCTTTTAAATGGATGAATGTAAATTTTTTTATCATCTCCATTAATATTTAAACTGTCATCTACAACTAGATTTAATACTTCTCTCATTGGGTTCTTAAATTTTAATTAAAATTTTTCCAAAATTTTTTGTACCAATTAATATATTGAATATAACCTGTTTCGATTGGATACTCAGGATTATACCCTAATATTTTTTTTGCATTTTCAATATTTAAGGTACCTCTTTCTGGCATAAATTTTTCTTTATCTGCGTATGATATCTTTACTTTTGGAAATTCATTTTTTAAAATTACCACAAGATCATTTATTTTTTTTGACTTACCGTAAGTTAAATTAAAAGTTTGGTTAATTGCATCTTTATTAGTACAACATAATGATATTCCCTTAACAAGATCATCTATATAGGTGAAATCTAATTTATCCTCTCCAGTTCCGTTAATTTTAATGTCGATATTTTGTATTGCATTTTCAATAAATATTTGTCCTACTCTTCTGCTAACACATCTTTCACCATATAAAGCTGAAGGTCTAATGATTGTATATGGTAAGTCAAAAATTTGGTTATAGGATTTTACAAGTAATTCTCCAGAATACTTTAAAGTGCCATATATTCCAATTGGGTTGCAAACTGTATTCTCGCTTACCTCTTTAGAGTTAAAGTTCCCATAGACCATGCTTGAGGACATATAAATTAAATGAGTTTTTTTTATTCTTGCAAAGTCTAATGAGTTTTCCAATGTTCTTAAACTATGATCGAAAGTACTGTGAGGATCTTTGTTAGACTTATTTGCATGGGATACAGCAGCTAAATGAATTATAATATCAGGATTAATTTCCGAATATATTTCAGATACCTTGTGATAATCTCGTGCATCTTGGACAATTAATTTAATCTCATTTTTTTTTAATAAATCTATTCTGTTTTTTAAAATAGATTTATATAGATTTTTATTTTTAACTTCATCATCAACTAACGAGTATAAATTGTTTACAGATAAACTATCTAATATTATTGGGTGAGCACCATTTTTTTTAAAACTTAGTGCTAGGTTGTGACCTATAAAACCACATCCTCCAACAAGTAGAATTTTTTTATTTTTCATTTTCCAGATACTTAATTATTTTATTTGAAATATAATCGACTTTGCTAAAACTTAGTTTAGGATAGACTGGTAAAGAAATATTTGTATCTGCATATAAAATTGAATTAGGAAAATTGTCTGAACTTAGTTTATATTTATTTTTGTAATAATGCATTCGTGGGAGAGATCTACTGTAATGTACGCTAACCCCAATATTATTTTCTTTTAACATTTTAAGTAAGTTATCTCTTTTTTTTGTGAATATCTGAAAAACAAAAAAAGAACATTTTTTTGAGAATTTTACAAATGAAACTTTATTTGTTTTAGAAAAATTTTGAATATACCTCTTCCCTATTAATTGTCTTTTTTTTAAATTTTTTTTGTAGTTTAAAAGCTGTCTATATCCCAAAGCTGCCTGAAAATCTGTCATTCTGTAATTTAAACCCAAAAATTTAACGTCATAATCACCTTGTTTTTTTCTTTCATTTATATCTTTATCGATTCCAAAAGCTTTCAATACTTTCAGTTTATTATAAAACTTTTTGTCATTTGTGACTACCATACCGCCTTCCCCTGTGGTTATTTGTTTTGTGGGATAAAAGGAAAAACTCCCTGATGCACCATTAGCACCAACGTGTTTGCCACCAAAAATAGTTCCAAGACCATGGGCGCAATCTTCTAAAAGAATAATTTTTTTTTTTTTACAAAATTTTTTTATTTTTGTCATTTCACATGGATACCCAGCCATATGCACAACTATTATACCTTTAGTTTTTTTTGTAACTTTTGAAATTATCTTGTTTAATGAAAGATTGCCTGAGGGTAGCTCAATATCAGCAAATACTGCTTTTGCACCTGTGTATTCAACTGCGTGAGCTGTTGCTGTATGAGTCATTGCTGGGATTATAACTTCATCACCTTTTTTAAATCCAGATGCAAGACATGATAAATGTAATCCAGCTGTGCAACTTGAAACAGTCACTGCGTATTTAATTTTTGTAAATTTTTTAAATTCTTCCTCAAAAAGCTTAGTGTATTTTCCATGTGTGAGCCAACCACTTTTAAGAATTTTTTTAACAAGATTAGTATCTTTGTCGGTAAAATTTGGTATTGAAAATCTTATATTTTGCATAGTTCTAGAAGTATTTAATCTTTACTGTTTTATTCAATTTTATTGACTTATCAATAGCAAAGCAAATATTCATTAAATCAAATTGTTCCTTCAAAGATATAATGGGTTTTACTTTTTTATTAATCAAACTATCTAAAAAATTCTGAATTAAATTTTTTCTATTTTTTTTATCTGGGTATTTACCTTTAATTTCCATTTTACTATTTTTGGTATAAATAAAGGCTCCGTGCGTAGAATTTTCAAATGTTCGATTTTTTTCAAATATTTTCAAACTATGGAAATGATTATATGTTGCAACTCCATTTGCCGTCAATTTTACCAAGATATTATTAGGGAATGTTAAAACCATCACAATTAAGCTTTTTTTTTTAAATTTAGTTTTTTTTGTTATTTTATCATTCCCATAAGCTTTTGCATAAATAGGTCGGGAACCAATTAGCCAACATACTAAATCAATCATATGAATTGCACCACCCAATGTTAATGAATATTCTTTTACTTTTGATCTCCATCCAAAGAGTTTGTTATATCTTCCCCAGATATAATCTGCCTCAATATAAAAAATTTTTTTTCTAATAATTTTTTTTTTAAAATTTTTAAATAATGAATTAACTCTTAAAACTAAATTAGATGTCATTTTAATCCCTTTATTCTTTTTTATTAATTCATATATCTTCTTAAGTTCTTTTTGATTCATACACATAGGTTTTTCAACTATAATATTTTTACCAGAATTAATTGATTTTATTATTTGTTTATAATGATCATCATCATAACTTGCTATTGAAACTAAATTTATTTTATCATTTTTAAAAATTTCATTTTCATCATTAGTAATTTTTTTATTAGGGAATTTTCTTTTCATTTTTTTTAAATTTTTAATATTTTTTTCGCATAAAATATCTACCTTGGAATGTTTATAATTTTCTATTGCTTGAAGGTGCTTTAAACCTATACCTGTTCCTATTATACCAGCTCTTATTTTCATCTATGGGTAATGTTTACAATTTTTTTCCAAGACATATTCATAAAATTTTTATTTATTAAAACTTTCCGTATTCTTATTAGATCAGACTTGGTATCAACAGATAAATTCAAATAACTAAGATTTTTTTTATTCTTAAAATTGATAATATTGTATTTTTTGTGGTTTAAATAGATATAGGATGTTATGTGCTCTTTACAATAACGGCTAATATTTTTTTTATTTAAATCAAAAGCTAGCTTCGACTTCATAACTTCGACTGAAGCACCCTTTGGATAAGTTCTTGGAAAAATATTTGTTACAAGATCGCAATTGTTCTCTTTAAAAATTTTAATAGCTTTATCTATTAAATAAGGATCAATACACGGGCTGTCACCATTTATTCTAATAAAATATTTTAAACTATATTTTTTGCTTACATTAACAAATCTATTTAGGACATTATTAAGAGAGCCCCTATAAAAAGGGTATTTGTTAGTTCTACAAAATTTAACAATATTATCATCAGATTTTAATACTGAACAGGCAACAATTATTTTTTTTATATTTTTTGATTTTTTTACTCTATTAATTACATAATATAATAAAGGTTTTTTATGCACTTTTGCCATTACTTTATTGGGAAATCTTTTAGAGGTTGATCTAACTTGGATTATTGCAACTGACATAATTTAATTATTTCTTAAAAATTTTTTTTATTTTTTCCAAATTACTATTTGTCAACCAGCATATTAAAATCATGTCTTGATTTTTTAAATATTTTAAAAATTTTTTTTTCTTATTCTTTTCTACTATCATTAAACCATAAGTTTTATAAATTGTATTTTTTGTAAGAGCCCCTAAGAAACCATACTTCATTAATCTTTTATTTAATGAAGGTGTTCCATAATAGCCCCAGTTTTTTTTACAAATATCGTACTCCTTTTTTTTTGAGCTTTTAAGGGTTATATTTTCATTATCATTTAAAAATATGTGACCAACATCTGTAAGAGTAATATCTCTTTTTTTTCCAACTACAAATTTTCTTCTTTTTTTAATAATTTTCATTTCCAAACAAATTTATTGGTAATAAAGTCTTTTATCATCCACTTGCCAGATTTTTTTTTTTTCCAAATTTCTTTGTTTCTAAATCTTTCAACTATTTTATCAAAATCCTTAACTGAAATATTTACAAATTTACAAAAAATTTTTATATCATCTATTGGTCTTATATTATTATAACTTTTTGAAATAATTTTAATTGCTTTATTCCTTGTAAGATTTTTATTTCTAATTTCTATAGATAAGTTGTCAAATAATCTTGTAAATCCAAACTTAAACCACTTTAAATAATGATGTATTGAAATAAAATCACAATCTACATCAGCATACTTATAATATCCTGTTTTAGGCTTTGGCGGATATATAAATCCGAATTTTTTTGCGGTTTTTAAACTATTTTGAGGGCTCCATTTTATATACTCTCCTAAAAATAAAATTTTTATATTTTTATAATTACTCGGGATTTTATAACTAGATAATACTTTATCTTTAAGATACTTATCTTTCCAATAGTTTAAGCTTGTTTGATTTAATGGTGCATATTTTTTTATCCAATTGTTGTCAAATTTATTAAGTTTTTTTTCAAAGTTTTTGTTAACAAAGCCATATTCAGAAGCTGGATTTTCTCCAAAAATAATCAATGGTATTTTAAATTTTTCGGCAATTATTAAAGGTAAATTGAATATTGAAAAATGCATAGGTATACCTGTAGACCCCTTCTTTTTTAAACTTTTTAACATGAAATAAGACTCAATTTTTGGGTTCACTGTGTAATCTATGTGTTCAACACCTAACGAAATTAATGTTTTTAGGTTTTTTTCACCATAATAATTTCTTCCAGGGGATTTATAAGTAACTGCCAGAGGTCTTAATCCATACTTCAAGCACTCTACTACTTGCCATATACTGTCCTTGCCACCAGAAACTGGTATTAAACAATCAAAACTTTTATTTTGTTTTTTTTTAACAGTATCGAAAATTTTTAAAAGTTTTTGCTTTCTTTTTTTCCAATTAATTAATTTCTTCTTTTTTTTATGAAATTTACAAGCATTACATATGCCGTCAATATCAATTTTTAAATTAGGCCTAGTATTTGGTAACACACATGTAGAACACCATTTTATCATATATAAATGTAAAGTTTTTTAAATTAAAAAGCGGTTTATAGCATATCTTATAATTAAAATTTTAATTATATAATTTTTATTCAAGCAAATCTTTTTAATAAAATTGAACAATTTATAACCCTAAATAAAAACATTGACTCTGAATTTGTTAATTTTTTCTTGAAGTATAATTTTTTCAATTGATGAACATCAATAAATTTATAAATTTTTTCGTGGTTATTAGGAAAAATTTTTAAAAAGGATTTTTTATCTCTTTTCAAAATACTATCAATTGAGGCATTAAAGCCTTTTTTCATTTTCGTATCAGAAATCTTTTTTGGCAAAATATCCTTAAAAGCTTCTCTTAAAATATATTTATTTTGAGCGTTCTTAATAAGTAACTTTGTTGGAATTTTAAAAGAAAACTCCGTAAGGTCAACATCCAAAAAAGGGCTTCTATTTTCAACCGAAGATAACATGTGATTTTGATCATCTTCATTTAAAATTTGTGGTATAGTTTCAAAATAAAGTTCGTTTAACATTCTATTTCTTAAAGAATCAATTGTAAATTTTTTATCTTTGAATTTAGATAAACTTTTATATTTTAATACCTTATCTATTGCTTCAGTACGAGTAAAAATATAATTGGTAAAATAATCTTTTTCTAAAAATTTTTTATAATTTTTTAGATAAGGATTTCTTACATGTGGTAAAACATTTTTTTTCCACATTTTAAACTCCTCATTAAATTTATTAGAATTTTCAAGTTCTTTTAAAAAATGTAAGCCATGAGAATAATATCCAGCAAATATTTCATCAGCGCCAGCTCCTGTTAAACTGACTTTAATCCGCTTTTTTTTTATTAGTTTATGCAATTTACTGCTGACGTAGGATGTAATTGTATATAAGGGTTTCGAATTAAAAATAATTTGATCCTCAATTTCATTTAATAATTTTTCAATTTTAATTTTTTTAAGATAAATTTTGTGATTTTTTACCTTATTATGTTTAATTGAAAAATTTATTAAATCTGTTTCATCATATCGTTTATCCTTATCAATAATTGAAAAGGTTGTTACCTTTTTTTTTAAAATTTTTGTAATTACTGATAAAATTATATTTGAGTCAATTCCTCCACTTAGTAGTACACTTATGGGCACATCAGCAATAACATTTTTTTTGATTGCACTAATAACTTTTTCTCTAGTTTTAGTAAAAACATTAAATTTATTTATTTTTGTATCTGGTTTGTAATTAAGATCCCAATACTTAATTTTTTTGAATTTTTTTGATTTAAAAATTATAGTTGTACCTTGATCTACATTTTTAATGTTGATAAAAAAATTATGTCCAAATCTCTCTAATGATCTATAACCCAATTGAAGATAGTTAATAATTTGTGCATTATTTAATTTAAAATTCTTTTTTGAAAGTAGCGATATTTGTCTAATTTGAGAACCAAAATATAAATTTGCCTCATCTTTAAAATAGTATAATGGTTTTTCACCAAATCGATCTCTTGATAAAATTAACTCATTTTTACTTTTATCAAATATTGCTAAAGCCCACATTCCCTTCATCATCTTAAAAAAATTTAATCCATATCTATTGTAACCAGATAAAATTACTTCTGTGTCTGAATTCGTTTTAAATTTATAACCTTGAAGTTTTAAGATTTCTCTCAAGTCTCTGTAATTATAAATTTCACCATTAAATGTAATAGATAAATTATGCTTGGTTAAAGGTTGGTTAGATCTTTTGTTAAGGTCAATTATGCTAAGTCTACTGTTTAACAAAATAACTTTTTTTCCCTTTTTTTTGTTAATTAAAAAACTTTTATATTCTTGATTGTCAGGGCCTCTATCTCTTAAAGAAATTAATGTTCTGTCTAAAGTTTCTTTTTTAATATTTCTTGTTCCAAAATATCCTGCTATACCGCACATAATTATTTAAAATCTTTTTTAAAAATCGGTGAACCTTTTTTAAGATAGCTCTTAGCAGCCTTACCAAAACATTTTTTAATATTTTTTTGATTGAACATATATGGCCTTTGCCAAATGATATCTTTTTCTTGAAGTTTTTGTTTTTTAATTAAATCATTTTTTAAGTAAGCTGATCTTCTAAGACTCCTTATATTTTTTAATTCATCTATATTGGCAGACTTTATATAATTCCCTAAAATTTTTTCATATCTATTGGCGTATTCAACTAAATTTTTAATTTCATGTTTGTCTGCAGAGAGAGCATGATCTCTAAATGTTTTTTTGTTTTTACTCAAAGTAAAATGTTTTTCAATTATTTTAGCTCCTAAGGTCAGAGCAACTTTACAATTATCTATACCAATTGAGTGGTCAGAAAAACCAATTGTATGTTTTCGGAATTTTTCATTTAAATATTTTATAGAATTTAAATTTAAATCAACGTCATTTGTGGGATATTTTGATACACAATGCAGTAATGCTAATTTATTTTCATAGCTTTTAAAAATTTTTGTTATTTTTATTATTTCTTTATGATTGATGATTCCCGTTGAAATAATTGTGGGTTTATTAAAACTTTTTATTAACTTCATTAATTGAAAAAAATTATTATCACCTGACGCTATTTTAAAAAGAGGCTGTATTTTATTTAAGAATATAGCGCTCTCCAGATCAAGAGGAGTAGAAAAAAATATTATTTTTTTCCTTTTGGCGTACTTAGATAATTTAAAAAATTGATCGTAAGAAAGTTGATATTTTTTTAAAATTTTAAATCTCTTTTTATCAGTGAAACTTTTATTATAAAAATTTTGGGTTTTAAAAGTTTGAAATTTTACTCCATCTGCCTTTACCTTTGCTGCTTCATCAATATATTTTAAAGCTGTCTGGAAATTTCCCTCGTGGTTGTTACCAACCTCTGCAATAATAAATGGAGGTTTTTTTTTAAATATTTTTTCAAACGTCATTTTAAACTATCTCTCCATTATCTAATTCAATTATTTTGTCATAGTTTTCAAATGTGTTGTGTTTATGTGAAATTGCAATTATTGTCATATCTTCTGAAAAGTCTTTTAAATTTTGTAGGACCTTGTCCTCAGTCATTACATCTAAGTTATTTGTTGCTTCATCAAGAAATAATACACTAGGTTTAGAATAAAGTGCTCTTGCAATACTAAGTCTTTGTTTTTGACCACCTGACATTCTAATTCCTCTGTCACCTAAATATGTATCAAGGTTATCTTTGCTATTTGATACAAAATCTTTTAACTCACAACATGAAATTACTTTTTCAAAAAGAGATTCATCTATTTTTTCATTTGACGACCCAAATGCAATATTGTTTTTTATTGTGTCATCTAAAATATAAGGGTCTTGTGGGACGTAGGAGAGATTTTTCCAAATGATAGTATCTTTCGTGTCAATTATTTTATTATCAATAATTATATTTCCTTTTTGAGGTTTTAATAACCCAAGAATAATCTTTAGAAGTGTACTTTTACCCGATCCAGATTTTCCAATTATTCCAACTTTATCGCCACTGCTTATTGTCAGGTTAATATTTTTTATTGATGACTTATCAGTATTTTTATAGTTAAAATTTACATTTTTAAGCACAATGTTATCTTTGATCTCTTGAAATTTAATACTTTTTAGCTTTTCTTTATTAGTTTTAAGGTTTTTAGATTTTTCTAATTCAGAATAAACTATGTCAAAATAAATTTTTTGAAATTTTATATCTGTTATAATAGACATAATAGAATTTGCTGAGGGCATGATTCTAATTACACCTAATGTTATTAAAGCTAAATAAGGAATAATATCTGATATACTGTAGTTTTGAGAGTAGATAAATACGATTAATAATAAGCCACTTGCAGCTATTACTTCTAAAAAAATTTTTGGCAAAATTTTAAGCAAGTTTATAAGTAATAAATTTGACTCATATTTGTTTATCACGTCTGAATATTTGTTCAGAAAGAAACTTTCTTTACC
>MDTA01213551.1_pt1 | contig 16395 bp, 16 predicted proteins | sample 811151 | NCBI WGS metagenome assembly MDTA01 (sample SAMN05326648, study PRJNA326480) | marine metagenome | isolation source: seawater | place: Indian Ocean: South | collected 2010 | reverse complement strand
TTAAGACAAAGTACCATCGGCGCTGAAGGACTTAACTTCCGAGTTCGGAATGGGATCGGGTGTGGCCCCTTCGCAATAATCACCAGGCAGCGTTTTATAATATTTTTGAATTAATAAGTAAACACAATAATTATTAAGAATTCCTCACGTTAATTGATAGTTATCTAGGTAAAATATTATCTTTTTGTAGTCGCCTTAAAATCGTATCAGAAACTAATTTATATCCTTTTTCATTATAATGTGAATAAATTCTTAATGGATATAATGATTTTGGATCTGGATTAATATCAAAAATCTCTTTTTTCAAATCGATTATTGGAATTTTAAGATTTTTAACCGTTTCTATCAATTCTTCCCTAAGAAAATGTGTGTGGCCTCTAGCTGGTAGATAAACAAAATAGAATTTGCCTCCCCAACTTTGTACGATTTTATTTGATAAATCTAAAATTTCTGAGAGATTTGATAGTTGCACGTATTTAGGTTTTAAATTTAGAATAATTCTCAGGCTGTCTAATTTGATAATCTTAAATATTTTTTTTTTTAATTTTTGAAAATTTGATAGTTCTGAATTAATTTTTTGTGATTTGATAAAATTTATTAAAGAAAGATCTATATCTCTCTGCTTAGAAATTAATTTTTGGGAAAAATTTTTATCTTTTAAATATTGTTTTAAAAAATCTGAATTAAGCTCGTGTGTTAAATCTCCCATGTCGTTCTCCGCAAAATAAAACCATAAAACTGTTTTGGGTTTTAGAGGTAGAGCATATTCTTTCAAAATAGCTAGTTCTATCAAGGGTCCGTTACTAGCTTTACCAAGATTTATAGTTTTATAGTTAGCATTTCTTAGCAAAGAACTAATATTGTCTTCTGAGTTAACAGAATAACCTTCAACAAATGAGTCTCCAATAAGAACTAAGTCGATTTTGTCTTCAACATATAAATTTTTAGGGTTATGAAATCCATGTTCATCGGTTTTAATAATTGGATAAAACCCACCTTCATTGCTTAAAATAGTAATTGAGTCAGAAACAGTACCTAGTGGAAATATTTTTTTCCCTTCGTTATTTATCTTCAAACCATTCGATCCTATAAATGTATTTGGATTTATATTTGGGTAAACATTATTTTTTTTTTTTGACAAATCATTTAAAACTTCTTTTTTCGACCTCACATCATATTCTATACCGTATTTTTTTGCTGTTTCCTCTATAAGATTTTTTTTAAAAAATTGAAAATAAATTTCACACGAATAGATAAAAAAAAGAATAATCAAAAATACTAACGAGATGCTAAATTTTAAATCAGAATTAAATCTATTTAATGCCAAAAAAATAAATATGAAATTACATATACTGAGCACTAAACAAATTAAATAAAAATTTTTTGTAACATTAATTTTTGTAAATATTTGAAATAATGCAAACAGGAAAACTAATATACTTAATATTAAAATTAATATTAAAAATTTATTTGAAAAACTATATATACTTTTAAAAAAAATATTTTTTTGTTCGTTTTTGTGTTTCATTTGAAAATGTAATATCAATTTTTAATTTTAGCTTCTACTTAAAAACATGTGGTGGACCGTGTAGGTAACGCTCCTACTACCTCTCGCATGTCAAGCGAGCACTCTACTTTTGAGCTAACGGTCCTAAATATATATTATTATAATATTATTTAACTTAAATAAGAATTATAAATTCTATTAACTATTTGCTTTAATAAAAGATTTAAAAAAATAGTAGGTCTATATACTAAATTCCTTATAAAAATTAAAGCCGCAGCACCGTAATTTTTTTTCTCCTTTATTTGAAAAACTATTTTTTTTTGATCAATATGACATTTCAAATTTTGAATTAACTTTTTTTTGTTTTTTGAAAAGTTCTGTATTTCGCAAATATGGAACATTATCATTTTTTCTAAAGCTTTGAGATGCCTATCAATAAAACTTGAAGCTGAGTCCCTGTGAAATAAATGTTCCCCTAAAACCTTATGTATAAACTTAAATTTAGCACCCTTTAACGCCAATTTTAAATAAAAATCGTAATCTTCTACAGTAACAAAGTCTTTATTTTCAGAAAATTGTAAATTATTTTTTATAAGAAAATCCTTTTTTACAACAGTCGCTGAATTAGAGATACAATTTCCCTCAATTAATAGTTTTTTATAAAAATTTTTTGTAAAAGGACCGTATTTGTAAATTTTAAATTTTTTATTTTCATTTGAAACCCATTTTTCATCAGTGGTTATTACTTCACAAGCCTCTTTTTCGTTTTGTTGATATATAAATTCAGAAATTAATTTTAAACGATTATTATACCAATAATCGTCGGAGTCTAAAAAAGCTATCCAATTACCTGAGGATAATCTAATACCCTCATTTCTTGATACACCAATGACTCCATTATTATTATTTTTTTTGTATATAATTTTGTCACTTTTAAATTCTTTAACAATTTTTTCTGTTTCATCATCTGAAAAATTGTCAATAATGATAATTTCAAAATTATCTAATGACTGATTTAATACAGAATTAACACTTTTTTTAAGAAATTTTGCTTGATTATAAGTTGGAATAACAACTGAAAATAGTTTTGACATTTCGTTATTTAAAATAATTTTTTAAATGTTCAATTTCTGTAAGAAAATATTTATCATTTAAATTACTAAATTTTTTTTGATGAATACTGAGATAAGATCTTTTTAATCCTTTAAGCATTTTTTTATTTTTAAATTGAATTAAGTTTTCTCGTTTTTTGAGTTTTTTTAATATAATTGTAATCAATTGTTTGATGCTTAAATTATAATTGGAAGTATAATTAACTATAAAGTTATTATTGCTAAATTTAATTTTTAATCTTTTTTTTATTAGGTTATTCATGAAAACACAAAAACTTTGAATACTTGAGTAATACCTGAATTGGTCGATATTAGATTTAACTCTAAAAATTTTATTTTCTGATAAATTTTTAATTATATTGTTAATCAAAAGCTTCCAACATTTGATATTTTTAGAAACAGGATATCCAAATAGATTGCAAGGCCTTACTATGATCAACTTAGTATCTTTTTTAAAGCGTAATAATTTTTTGTCACATAATATTTTAGTTTTGCTATAATTATCTTTAATTTTTAACTTAGACTTTTCATTAATCTTTTTTAAGTATGGATCATAAATATGGAAACTTGAAAGATGTATAAAATATTTAACTTTTAGTTTATTAGCAATTTTAAAAATTTTATATGGTATTTTTAAGTTTGCACTTAAAGCTTGATTTAAATTTTTTGAGTGATTTTTATCTAATCCTATACAATTAATTATCACATCAACATTATGTAAATAAGTTTTAAGTTTTTTTTCAGTTAAATCTTTCCTTAATAATTTTTTAATATTTGCCTTTTTATTTTTAAGAAACAAGCTGATTCTTCCTCCAATTAAACCATTTGCTCCTGTAATTACAATTTTCAAAATTAATTATATTTTTTTAAAATATTTTTGATTTTTTTTATTGAAGTAAATTTTTTTAAATGAAACTTTTTATTTAACATTTCGATATCTTTGGGACTATCGATTGAAAACCAGTTATCCTTAATTAAAAAAAAATCACAGTTTTTTCTTTTTATTATTTTTGGATAGAACTGTCTTTCAAAATCAATATTTCTACTAAAGTTTCCTTGAAATATTTTGTTATTTATTATGGAAATTCCTGAAAATATATATCCATTAAAATTTTTTCTTTTTTCATTTCGTATAGAGTTAAACATTGTTTCTCTCTCAAAACTTATAATCTTATTTTTATTTATTCCTACTATTCCATAACTAAGAGGAGCTGCACAACCTAAAAATGTAATGTCTTTTTTTTTCTTTTCATGGAGCTTGAAAATTTTTTTTAAATTAAAATTAAAAATTGCATCACCATTTAAGATTACAAAATCTTCAGATAGAATATTTTTTTTAACCATATCTATTCTCTCAGAAATTGGTCGCTCTTTTCCGGTATTAATTAGTTCAATATTAAAATTTTTAAAAAAATTACTTTTTTTAATATAGTCTTTAATTTGCTCACCTTTATATCCAAGAGGTAATATAAAATGATTGAATGAATTTTTTTCAAGAGACTTTAGAATGTAGAAAATAATCGGTAAATTATGAATTTTTACCAAAGATTTGGGAAGTTTTTTTCCTATTTGACCAAGACGCGTTCCTTTACCTCCACATAAAATAATTGCTGTTTTATATTTCATTAAATCTAATTTTTTTAATATTTTTACCAGTTATAATTAAAGTATTTGTCATTTGGATCCTTTCTAACCATTTCATTTTCATCGTGCGGAAAATTTAAACAGTTAGCTATTATTGTTTCATTTTGATCTATGCCTTTAAAACCATTCCAAATTCCAGGGGGAATAGTTACTAAGAAATACTTTTCGGGTGAAATAATAATTTCTTGAAAATTGCCTTTTGTCTCACTTTTATCCCTGTTATCAAATAAAACTAATTTGGCTTTTCCCTTAACACATGCATAATTCAAAGTTGATTTTAAATGCAGATGCCATGCTTTAATTTTATCTTTTTTAATTGTTGAAAAATAGATTTCCCCAAAAGAATTAAACACTTTGTGATCGCATCTTAACATGTGCATTACTTGTCCTCTTTCATCTTTCAAAATTTTAAGAGGTGTAATTATTATATCTTTAATCATTTTTAAAAAATATTGGTTTTGCTTTTTTTTTAAACTCATTCGCAATGAAATCTACATCTTCATTTCCAAGGTTATAATGATTTGGTAAATAAATTCCGTATTTATGAATAAAGTTTGAATTCGACAAGTTTTGGAAACTTAATTTTTTTTTATATAAAAACGGCTGTTGAGCCATATTACCACAAATTAAAGGTCGAGACTCTATATTTTTACTTTTTAAATATTTATAGACTTCTAATCTATTTTTTATAAATGTGGCATATCCAAAACTAGAATTTATTTTTAAATCACTGCTTTGTTTCCAAAAATCTTTTAAATTTTTCTTGTATCGATTAAAATTTTGGTTTCTTTTGATAGCTATCTTTTTTATTTTCTTGAGTTGTTCAATACCTATATTAGCGTTAAAGTCAGTGGATCTAATATTAAATCCAGTGTAATAAAAAGTGAAAAGTGATGTAAATTCATCAACTTTATATTTCTTTTCTAATTTTATTTTAAATTTTTTTTCTACATCTCTTGACCATCCATGAGCCCTTATAGACAAGGCAATATTATAAAAATTTCTATTATTTGTAGATACCATTCCACCCTCTATAGTTGAAATGTGATGTCCGAAATAAAAAGAATGAGAAGATGCTAGACCAAATGTTCCAAGAAATTTTTTTCCAGTAAAACTTCCTAAGCTTTCACAGTTATCCTCAATAATTTGAAAATTATATTTTCTTTTTAATTTTTCAATTCTTTTAAAGTCGTTGCTGTGACCTAAAACATTTACTACTTTTACTAATCCAGGATTATGTTTTTTACAAATTTTTTCTAAGTGAGTGATTGACAGACCTAAGTTTTCCTTATCACAGTCACATAAAATTATTTTGTATCCAAGTTGGATATATGGGCTTACTGTAGTAGACCACGATACTGCAGGAAGTACCACAGTTTTATTTTTAATAAATTTCCCCTCTAATAAAGTTTGGGCAATTAATAAATTTGCCGATGATCCAGAGTTAACAAAAATTGAGTGATTGATTTTTAAAAATTTAGAAAAATTTTTTTGAAACTTATCGGTAATTTTAGATTGATTTAGATACTTTCTTTGTTTCAGAAAGCTTATCATGCTCTTATATTCTGACTCACCAATAGTATTATATGCGAGTTTGTAAGATTTCATTTTTAAAAGAAGGCTATAAATATTTAGAAAATGTTTTTCTGTAACTGTTTATTTGTGAAAAAGTATAATCTATAATTTTATTTATATTTTTTTTTCTATTTTGATAATAAAACTCATACCAACTAAATGCTAAATTTAACGCGTCTTTAGATTTAAGTCTTGTTTTCCAGTTGAGGTATTTTAAAGATTTTGAACTATTTAAGGAAAGGTGATTAGCTTCATGAAATTTTTGCTTTGTCAGAATTATTTTTGACTTAGAACGCAATAATTTTTTACCAAATTTAGCTACATCTAAAACTTTGATATTATTCTTTAAATTTGGACCAAAATTCCATGATCCAGAATATTTCTTACTAAAGTAAAGTTTCTCTGTTAATTTTAAATAACCAAATATTGGCTCCATAACATGTTGCCATGGCCTGGATGCTTTTGGGCTTCTTATAACGATTTTTTTATTGAATATGAATGATTCTGCACAATCTTTTAATATTCTATCTTTTGTCCAATCGCCTCCACCTATACAATTTCCAGATCTTACGGTTACTAAGTTAAATTTTTTATCTTTAAAAAAGGAGTTGAGGTAACTTGTGGTTAATATTTCACAGCACGCTTTGCTTCCGCTATAGACATCTAATCCACCAAGTTTGTCTTCTTCACCAAATTTTTTCTTTTGTTCCGTATTAAGATATACTTTATCTGTCGTAACAATAACTACAGCTTTTATAGAATTACATTCTCTTATAGCTTGTAAAACATTTACTGTTCCTATTACGTTAGAATGAATAGTATCTAGCGGATTTTTATAACTAACAAGAACGCTAGATTGAGCAGCCATGTGAAATACTATTTGTGGTTTTATTGAATTTAGTGTTTTTGAAAATTTTTTTATATCCTTAAGGTTGGCTCTAATATCTTTTTCTAAAAATCTTTTTAACTTTAATCCATCAAAAAAATTTGGTTTAGAAATAGGGTTTAAAGCGTATCCATAAACTTTAGCACCCAATCCTTTAAGCATAAGCGTCATCCAGCTTCCTTTGAAGCCTGTATGTCCTGTTATCAAAACCTTTTTATTTTTCCAAAAGTTGGGTTTCATAAAAAATATTTATTACAATACATCCATATTTGCAACCTTAATAAGTTTTTCTACTTTTTTTTAACCAAGGTGCTTTTTTCCTTCTAATCAATTCTTTTATAAATTCTTTATCTCTAGGAGTGTCCATACATTGCCAGAAACCATGATGCTTAAATGCTAAAAGCTGTTTGTGAGTTGAAAGTTTTTCTAGAGGAGATTTTTCAAGCATCTCGTTTTTTTTTTTATTTAAATATTTAAAAATTTTTTTATTAAACACAAAAAAACCGCCATTTATCCAACTATTTTTAATTTGAGGTTTTTCCTTAAAATTCGTAATCAATTTTTGTTTTAATTTAACTTCTCCAAATCTTACTGGAGGTCTTACTACTGTCATTGTTGCTGTTTTTTTATTTTTTAAATGAAAAGACTTTAATTTTAATAAGTTTTGATTTGTTAATCCATCTCCATATGTAAGCATAAAATTATTTTCATTTTTTAAATATTTATATAATTTTAATAATCTTGTGCCAGTTAAAGTATTCAATCCAGTATTTATACATTTTAAATTTATTTTAGATTTAAATTTTTTTTTTAAATATTTGCTTATTATTTTTCCCTTGTAACCTAGAGCTATTATAAAATCCCTATACCCAAACTTCATGTAATAATTTATTATGTGATATAAAATAGGATCATTGTCTATTTTAACCATTGGTTTAGGTATAATTTTTGTTTCAAAACCTAATCTGGTTCCTTTTCCGCCGCATAAAATAATAACTTTCATAAATATTTAATTAATAAGTAAACATCTTTTGCTAATTAGATTTAATTTTCCATAATATTTTTTTATTTGATCTGAAATTATTTATATTATTTAACTTAATTTTTCCAAACAACAATTTTCCTTTCGACTTTCTTTTTTTCCATATTCTGCTAGCAAAAGATTTTACTGATTGATTTTTTCCAGATGCAACATCCCATAATTGCGGAAATGATTTATTTTTGATATTGAAATTCAATGTTTGTATGAGAGTTTTGGACAAATCATCTACATGGGAAAAATCATTAATTTGATTCCCTGAAGACATGTTAAAATTTTTATTTTTTTTTGAAGCATCAATTAATGAGGGCCAAAGTCTTTTTTTGTTTTCATTTTTTCCGTAAATTTGAAATAATCTTAATATCCTACATTTAATTTTGTTTTTTTTGGCAAATCTTATACATAATTTTGTGAATAAATACTTACTTAGTGCATAATTATAATATTGATGATCCTTTTTATTCTTAAATTTTTTTAATAAAATCATTTTGTTATCTAAAATTTTTTCATAACACGAAGAAATAATAATCCACTTACGACATTTTGCATTTAAAGCATTTAGAATTAATCTTTGAGATTTAATTAAATTAGTATCTATACATTTTTTTAAAGAGCATGTTTTATCGTAAACACCCTCTGCAGCAAAATGAATTAAAACATCTGTTTTTTTAAGTTCTTTCCAATTTTTATAGAAAGGACCTTTCAGCCATTTTAAATTTTTTTTATTTTTTTGATGTTTTCTTGTTGGAGCAAAAACATAGTGATTTCTTTTTAATGCCAATTCAATAAAGTTTCTTCCTAGATAGCCGGTTCCGCCCGTAACAAAAATTTTCATATTATTTAAAAAAAATTATTTTCCTAAAAATGAAGTAAACTATAGAAAGGTAAAAATTTGGAAAAATTAAATTGTTAATTAAATTTCTTTTTATGTTGATGTTGTAGAGTCCTCCTTTTTTACCTAATAACGCAATTTTAAACAAAGATGGCAAAAAATTTTTTAAGGAATGGTTTTTATATAAAAAATATTTTCTCATTGAAAAACCATATTTAAAATAATGATCTAAAGTTTCTGGAATTCTTATAGACTCAATAAATGGATAGAAATTAGACCATTCTCTCTGGCCCGATAAATTTACACTTAATCCATCTGTACAAAAAAAAGCTTTAGATGTAGCAAAAGCTTTTGAAAAAATTTTTATATGAGGGCATGTATTATCAAATGTCGAAAATGTACCAGGTTTCACTAAATCATTTTTATTTAATACTTTAAGATTTTCATTCCATTTTTTTCGTCTGAATACAGAAAGATATAAACCCACTAAGTAATCAAAGGAAATTTTAGGATTAATCAAATCGTGAAAGTTTAAAATTTTACTTTTATCATTTTTAGAAAATTTTTCCATTTTTTTGGGCAATTTTTTGGTATCGAACGGTTGTTCAAAATTAAAAACATAATTTGAATCTAGAAGATATGAATTAATAAAAAAAAAATCTAAACTATAATTTTTTAAAATTATTTTATTTAGTTTTTTCAAAGTGTTAGGTAAAAGTAAATCATCATTGCCGATAACCCAAATGAATTCTCCTTTTGCCATCGAAACTGCTGATATAATATTTTTTCCCATGCCAAAATTTTTTTTATTTTTCTTAAATTTTACTCTAAAATATTTTTTATATTTTTTAACTACTGATAAAATATTTTCCTCTGAATTGTTATCTGATATACAAACCTCAAATTTAATTTTAGTATTTTTTTTTGCTATTTTAATAGAATTTAAACAATTTTCTAAACAATTAGCGCGATTATAATTTGGAATGCAAATTGATAATAACATTTTATTTAATGTAAAAATATTTACTAAATTGTTCATACCATGGGACATTAGCAAATGATTTATAGCGTAAAAAATTTTTAAGATACTCTCTGTAAAGTTTTTTATTGTACTTTAAAATATTTTTTTTATTTTCTAAAAATTTGGTATTTTCATCATTAATATTTATAATTTTCGACCCAATAAATTCATTCCATTTTTCGTTATCGTGTAAGTATTTATTTTTTTCCATTAAATTTGAAGTGAGAAATAATACAGGTTTTTTAAAAATTACTGCATAGCTTTGAGCCGTACTTCCATGATGCATAACTAATTCACAAGATTTTATTAACTCAACAATTTTGTTTGATACTAATTTATATTTTTTAAAATATTTTGGGTACTTTTTTAGATCTGCTTTTGGATATAATGCTACAATTACTTTTAAATTAGTTGTTTTTTCAAATAACTCAAAAAAAGAAACTAATGAGCTAAAATATTCATCAGCATTAATAAATTTATTTTGTGTGTCATAATGCTCCGGATGAAAAGGTAAATAAGTGTCAATAAAAACTGCAAATTTTCTTTTACTCTTAAAATTTTTTACATTTTTTTTTTTTATGTAATCGCTGTAATCTAAACTAGAGCAAAAAATTTTGTGTTCTGCTTTTTCATATCCATGGTAGTTCTCATAAGACTCTCCCCCGATTAGAGCAATATCTACCTCTTTATATTTTATTTGTCTCAATTTAGCTTTAATAAAAAATAAAACTCTGTTTATGAAAATAAGAGGATTGAAAATTAATAGTTTGAGTCTTTTATTTAAAATTTTGATATAACTCTTTTTACCTAAAGATTTAATAGGTATGCTAGCAATACCATCCACCGAAATAGTCTTTATATTATATCTTTTTAAAATATTGGCTATTCTAATTGAATTGAAAGAAAAACCTGACTCCCAGCACATGGCACCTTTATTTAAAGATAAAAATTTCTCTAATTCAGAAAAATTCTTTATTATCTTATGATTAAAGTGCCTCCCAAATTTATAATATCTAGAGTCAACTAATGGCCCAATCTCGACAATCTTTAAATCAAACTTTTTTGTTAAATGTTTGACTCCAAAGGTCTGGTATTCCCTTATACTCAAAGGTCCGTGTAGCAGAAAAATAAGCTTTTTTTTCAATTAAATTAAATTAGTTATTTTGTATTAACTAAAAATAAACATTTAAAAAATGTAAAGATTATATAGAGGTTTGTTGAAAATCCAGACCCAAATCTTGCATTAAATATTCTCGGTTTATTATTTATGTTTATTTCCTTTATTTTAAAATTTCTTTTTGCAGCTTTGATTAAATATTCAGTATGAATAGACTTAAATTTCATTTTTGTATAAACTTTTTTCAAAAAATAATGATTATAAGCTTTCATGCCACATAGAGGATCTTTAAGTCTCCATCGAAGATAAGAAAAAAATACAAAAAATCTCTCACCTAAACGAAAAATATTTTTTCTAACACCACAAACAAGATCATAATTATTCAAATAATTATTGAATCTTTTAATTTCTTTTATTGGATGATCGCCATCAGCGTCTATGAATATTATTTTTGAATAATTTGATTTTAAAAAAAATTTTACCGCAGAACTAATTGCCTCATCATATCCATTATTTGTTTTATGATTAATAACTTTTGCTCCATATTTTTTAGCTAAATATCCTGTTTTATCTTTTGATCCATCATTGATTACAATTACATCTGAAATTTTTTTACATTTCAAGATTATGTCTTTAATACCAATTTCTTCATTGTAAGCAGGTATTGCAATTAAAAGCTTTTTTTTCATAAAAAAATTTATTTAATCTCTGCTTTTTTTATTAAGAGTTTTTTATTATCTTTGGTGACAATATAAGCATTAGGATATGGGTCTTGAAGCATTCTAATTTTATTATAAAGGTACTCAGCACTTTTTGTTTTAAGTTCATTCATGCTTATTAAACTGTCTTTAGGTTTTCTTCTTTTATAAATCTTAAAATTACCTTTTGGTTGTTTTTTTTCTTTAAATTTTCCCCTTATAAGTTTTTCGGTCAGTTCAAATCCAACATTACTGATTTTTTCAAAGATTTCTTTCATAGATCCACTTAAATTTATTCTTTTTTGGAGCAGAATATTTCCTTGATCTAAATAATTATTCATTCTAAATAATGTTATTCCTGATTTAGTTATACCCTGGATGATTTGATTTTGTATAGGGCTTCCGCCTCTAAACTTTGGTAGCATTGAAGGATGGAGCATTATACATTTATTTGTGTTTATTAAATTTTTTTTTACTTTCCAGCTCCAGCCATAAAATAAAATGTAATCAGGTTTTAATTTTAAAATTTTTTTTGTATTTACCTTGGTAAAAATAAAAACTTTATTTTTTTTTGATTTCTTAAGCTTTCTATAGATTTTCAAGGCCCAAGACCTATATCCAATGCAAACTATTTTCATTAAATTTCGAAAGTTCTAATTTTACAAAAAGCTTCTGCAAATTCAGTGCCTGATTGAATTCCTCTATAATTTGCTAAAGTTCTCAGCCCAAATTCTGACCTAGGATGAGGTGCTTCAATTATTTCCTCAGTATAAAATTGCAAGGCTTTCCATTTTTCATCTAAATTTTTTTTATCTAATTTTACGAAATGATTTGGTTTAAAATGACTAGTGAAAGACCATTCAGAGCTTGAGAGTATTTCGAAACTATAAATTTCTTTAACAAAAAACTTATTTTTAACTGGACGAGATGCTTGCATAACCGATCTAAATACACTTCTATGATCAGGATGTAGATCTTCAGATGAGTGAGTAAAAATTACCTCTGGTTTAAAACTATCGATTTGCTCCTCTATTAAATGATTTTTTTTTACATCAGGAATAGTGTTTAATCTTCCACAAGGCAAATCGCAAAAAACAATGTCTTTTATTGAAAAAAAATTTAGGGCTTTAGCTGCTTGTTCCTTTCTCAACAATATCTTTTCTTTAATTATCTCTTTATCTGCATTTAGATCTTTATATCTACAACTACTACCCTCAGCTAAAAACATTACCTTAAAATCATAATTTCCTTTATATTTAGAAATAAAACCTCCGCATCCTAAAATTTCATCATCTGGATGAGCTGCAACTATTAGTAATTTTTTTTTCACTTTTTGAAATCTTCTTTTTTCAAATGTTCGCCTTTAATAAGATCTTTTTGAATTTTTTTTCCTAAAACTAAATTTAAATCGTTAGGAGAAAAAGCATCATTTGGACAGGGTCTTTGATACTCAATATCATTTTTTGTTATTACATGACCTGATGAAAGATTTTTGATACATCTAATAGCTCTTCTTTGTAATATTGAAGTCTCTAACTCGTTTTCCTCAATTTTTTTAACGCCATCACCCATTGCTTGCTCTAAAAATCTAGTTCTATCCACCATTTCTCTCCAACTTTTTGGATCCATTGAAAAAGGGTGATCTGGCCCATCCCTTGAGGTGTCGTCTGTAAAATGCTTTTCAACTGCTTTAATTCCGAAAGGAACAGCTCCCAAGACGGTTTCGTGACCAGGTGTATGATCGCTAAGTCCTAAAATTGTATTAGGAAATAATTTTCTATAAGTTGACAATACATTTAAATTAATAAATTTAAAATTTTCTATCGAACCAGTATAATTTGTATTACATTGCATTAAACAAAAATCATCGGTAGCTTTTGATATTATATTATGTGCATTTATTACTTCCTCTTGAGTAGCTGCTCCAGTTGCAAAGAAAACTGGTTTTTTTTGAGATGAAACCTTTAAAAGCATATCATTCCAAGCAACATCCCCTGAACCTATTTTAAAAGCTGAAACATATGAATTTAAGTGATCCACAGCATCTAAATCGTATGGTGTAGACATAAAATCAATATTAATTTTATCACAATGTGCTTTTAATACTGGTGTCCAATCTTTAGGAACTTCAGCATCTTTATAAATTTCAAAAATACTTTTCTTCCATTTTTTTTGATGACTTTTTTTTTGTCCTAAATTTTTAAAACCGTAATCACTTACATATTTTGTAACATCATGATGCTGAAACTTAGCTGCATCAGCCCCACTTTCCTTAGCTAAATCTATTAATTTTAAAGCTCTTTCTAAATCCCCATCATGGTTAGCAGCGATGTCAGCTATAAAATATATTGGAAAATTTTCTCCCACTGAATTTTTATTTATTTTGAAATTTTTCATCTTATCCTATTATACTATTTAAATATTATTTGAAATACTAGTTTGTGAAATAAAAATTAAAGCTTCACCGTTATTATCATTCTTTTCTTCAAAATTTGTAAAAGTTTTACAATAGTCAATTTTGTCGAAAGAATTTTTAAAAAAATCTTGATTGAAATAATAGGTATGAGGTGGATCTATATTTACTTTTTTATTTTGATGACAATTAGGCACCTCAAAAAAAAATATCGTATTATTATGAGATAGTCTTTTGAATTGTTTAAAAGTCTTTTTTATATCTTGGACATGTTCTATAGAATGACTTCCATAAATTAGATCAAATTTAATATTCAACTCACTTAGATCATTAAAAGTTTTCCACCTTTCGTTAAAATGTTCTTTTATGCCCCCTGGATCTAAATTAAAAATATTATGATTAGCTGCGTGCAAAAAGAATGAAATTCCTCCATGTCCAGCTCCAAAGTTAAGAATATTTTTTGAGGAATTATTAAAATTAGGATATTTTTTGTTAAGTAACTTGTAATGTTCTATGTCTCTCAATCTTATAGGATAATTTTTATCTGTTCTACTTTGCCAATAAGTCTCACTATAATATTTAGCAAGAAAGTTATCGCTAGGCATGGGTTCTAAATGATAAAAACCAAGATTATTATATACTAAATTTTTTTTAAAAAACTGCTTATCATATTTTTGTTTTAAATAAATAGACTTTACTCTTCCTTCAAACTCTTTAGGAATTAAATTTAATTTTAACAATAATATAGCCAATTTATCTCTTAGCTTAGTTTGATTTTTAACAAAATAATTAATAATTTTTTTCATTAAATTTAATTAAGGGTTGTCTCTTTTAAGTTTTTATTTTTAACCAAATAAATTTTATCACACTCTTTTAAAATTTCTTTTTTATGAGAACAAATAATTATTGTTTTTTTTCTTTTCATTAAATTGATAGTGTTCATTATTTCTTTTTCTGTTTCTTCATCTAAAGAGCTAGTAGCTTCATCTAAAATTAGAAGATCATGGTTATAATATAATGCTCTAGCAATTCCAACTCTTTGTTTCTGTCCGCCTGAAAGTCTTACACCAAATTCTCCAACATAAGTTTCAGTTTTTTGTGGTAAGGCATTTATAAAATTTTTTGATTGTGAATGCTCAATTGCTGTAAAAAATGATTTTTCGTTTATATTTAAATTTTGATCCGTTAAAGTGATATTTTTTTTTATTGTGTCATCTAAAAGATAAATTGATTGGGGTATATAACCAATATTATTTTGCCACTCTCTCTTTACTTCATTGATGTTTTTACTATCAATTATAACCTCACCAATGTTCGGATTTAAAATACCAACAATAATATCTATTAATGTTGATTTTCCAGAACCGCTCCTACCTATAATTCCTATAGTAGTATTAGCTTTGATTTCTAAGTTAAGATTTTCAATAATATTTTGTTTTGTTTTTGGGTAAGAGTAGGAAATATTTTTTAGAATAATCTTTGAGTTTAAAGGCAATTTTTTTTTTGTAAAATCACTTAAAATATTTAAGGATGATTTTAATTTTATATCATCGTAAATAACCTTTATTGAGGCTGAACCGTATCTCATGTTAACAAATGAGGCTAAAATTCTATTTATTGAGGGTAATATTTTGAAAGCTGCAGCTGCAAATAGACCAACTATAACTACTAATTCATCAAAAGAATAATTTAAATATAAAAGAAAAAATATTAACCCCGTTAAAGAAACTATCGCTAAAAATTCTAGATAGTATCTCGGAACCATTTGCAAAATTAACATTTTAGTAGATATCGATGCACATTTTTTTACATGAAAATTAAAATAATCTAAAAATTTATTTTCTATACCCGCAAGTTTAACTGCTTTAATTCCATCTATACCTTGTTGTAAATTTTTAATACTCAATGTTTCACTTTTTAATCTTAATTCACCAAAGTTTTTTACTCTTTTTTTTGTGTAAACTATGAAAAGCATTGATGTAATTCCAAATATAATTAGAGAAGCAAAAAAACCATAGGGTTCGACTATAATTAGAATAATTGAAATACCTAGCACTACAAAAGTTTCGCTGACAAATGTGATAAATGATAAAAAAAAGACGTTAACCATGGACTCAACTTCGTTCACAATATTTTGAATTAACTTTGAGGAGTTTCTTTGTAAATGGAATGTATAATCTTGAAATAAATATATTTTGAATAATCTAAATTTTAATTCTGCAACTAAATTGTTAGTAAATTTTGATTGATACCAAGCAAGAAAATGAAGAAAAATTGTTTTTAAAAAATAAACAAGTGATAAAAAAATTACAAAAAATAATATGATCTCTTTTTTATCAGGAATTTGTTCAAAATGTAAGAAATGAAAAATTTTTTCAAAGTCAAAAAAACTATTTTGACTTTCACTTGTCAAAGTTGATAAAATTGGAATAATTAAACCAACTCCTAACATTTCAAAGAAAACCCCTAATAAAATAAGCACTAAACATATAAGTGATTGCAACTTATTTTTTTTTGTAAATACGTATAAAAATTGACTTAGAATTTTCAT
>MDTA01084561.1_pt1 | contig 16395 bp, 13 predicted proteins | sample 811151 | NCBI WGS metagenome assembly MDTA01 (sample SAMN05326648, study PRJNA326480) | marine metagenome | isolation source: seawater | place: Indian Ocean: South | collected 2010 | reverse complement strand
GCGCACAGCAGCACATCGCCACCGTTCTTGCGAGCGCGAGCGGGCAGTGGTTGTTAACCGATCATCCAAACGCCAAGTGTGAGTGGGCAGTAAGCGGTGTAGATGCCAATGGACGCCTGCATAACGCAGTACTCGACCGTTACTTTGAATGCGATGCTCAGCGCTGGATTATTGATTACAAAACGGCCATGCCTACGGTAACGGACGAGAGCTCGACTGAGGAGCAATTTTTGCGCGAGCAATTTCTGCAAGAGCAAAAGGATCGCTACCGCCCACAGCTAAGACGATATCAGAGTTTGGTTGAGCAACTATCTAAAAATAACCCTAAGCCAGTACGAACGGCTTTGTATTTCACCGGATTCGGCGAACTGCACGAATTATAACGGTGCGCGGGAAATTGCATTTTAGGAGCAGTGGTTTAGTATCCCCGCCCATGCAAATCGTTTATCAACAATTCGGCAAATCTGAGCACTGCGCCCCTGGCGCCGGTGCCGCCATTAGTTTTTGGCAGAGCTATCAGTTTTTCTTTAGCTACTAGCTGACCTTCTTTTATCGAAGGCAGCCGACTGCCTTCGCTTTACCCCGCAAGGCAGATGTCGCGCGGGGTTTTTTATGCGCGATTGTCACTAAAGAACCACTCAGCCGCGCACAGAGGAGATGCAAATGCAGTTAGATAACCTGAACGTTGAGGCACACGACGTGTTAATCACACCCGAACAGTTGAAACGCCGACTACCAGTACCGGAGAGCGTTCGCGAAACAATAAATCAGCACCGAAACACGGTGCGAAACATCGTCGCAAAAAGTGATAAACGGGTGCTCGTTGTTGTCGGGCCCTGTTCCATTCACGACCCGGAAAGCGCGTTGGAATACGCGGAGCGACTAGGTCAACTCGCCGAACACCTGAAGGACCGCCTTTTTCTTGTGATGCGCAGCTACTTTGAAAAGCCACGCAGTACGGTGGGATGGAAGGGTCTTATTAATGACCCATTTATGGATGATAGTTTCAAGGTCGATCAGGGCCTACATATTGCCAGAGAGCTACTTTTAGATATCGCTGCCTTAGGCGTGCCTCTTGCCACCGAAGCATTGGACCCGATTACGCCACAATACCTGCAAGAGTTGTTTTCCTGGAGCGCTATCGGTGCCCGCACTACGGAATCACAGACCCACCGCGAGATGGCTTCGGGCTTGAGCTGCGCTGTGGGCTTCAAAAACGGTACCGACGGTTCACTGGATGTCGCCATTAACGCTTTGCAATCCGTAGCTCAGCCCCATCGATTCTTGGGCATTAGCGCTACCGGTCAAGTAAGCGTGGTGCATACACGTGGTAACGCTTTCGCCCACATCGTTTTGCGAGGCGGTTCGCATGGTCCGAACTATGACGTTAGCGACATCGAACAATGCAGAGGCAGACTGGAATCGATTGGCCTCAATCCCTCAATCATGGTGGATTGCTCGCATGCAAACTCGAATAAGGATCACAGAAACCAGCAGGCCGTCTTGAACTGCGTAGGCGCACAGATCGCGGATGGCAACGACGACATCACAGGCGTGATGATTGAAAGCCATTTGCGTCCAGGTAATCAAAGCATGGTCGCAACAGATTCTCTTGAGTATGGCGTATCAATTACCGATGCGTGTGTGGGCTGGGCAGAAACCGAGGCCATGCTGCATGATCTGCACCGGCACCTAGAAAGACGCTTCGATTAAGCTTTTTCTTTAGTCGTGGCTCAGCTGAAGTACGCGTTTTCCGTATACGAATGGTCGGTATGGTCAATCACACCGGTAAGGTCGGGAACCTGTTCCAACAGCGTGCCTTCGACGCTGCTCTTTAGCGTTATATCGACTGCAGAACAACCCTGACAGCCGCCGCCGAACTGCAACACCGCGCGGTTTTCTGTGGTGATTTCAACCAGCGATACCACACCCCCATGCGCCGCCAAACCGGGGTTAATTTCATTGTAAAGCACGTAGTTAACACGATCTTCTATGGGTGCATCCGGACCCACTTTTGGTACCCGCGCGTTCGGTGCTTTGATCGTCAACTGACCACCCATCTGGTCCTCCTGATAGTCGACCTCGGCGTCCTCTAGATACGGCTCACTGCGACCCTCGAACCAGGCTCTAAAGCCTTCGTATTCGACAGCAATGTCCCCTTCCTGCTCTTCACCTGGACGGCAGTAGGCGATACAAGTCTCAGCTTGCGGCGTGCCCGGCTGGGCTACAAATATGCGGATTGAGACATCAGCTTCGTCTTGCTTAGCCAAAAGTCCTTGCAGATAAATCTGGGCACTGGATGAAATATCGATCATGGTTGTTGCATTCGCTCTGATAAATAGGTCGCACATGCTGTTTCGGTCGCGATCATTATATACCTGAGCCGGTTGATCAGATAGGTCACTATTAGTTTCGCTCAAACAAGCATCCAAGTACTTCAGTTGTTCACCGGCCCGACCTTGGCTAGGGTGACCAATTAGTAACTATCTGAGTTTCCCTATGGCCATCGCTAAGGCCGCTGCGAATCAGCGCACAGACCCTTCGACTTCAACAACAGCCCTGCTGCAGAGTCTTATCCGGCAGCGTATCCTTCTACTGGACGGCGCTTACGGAACAGCCTTCCAGGGTTACAAACTTGAAGAGTCGGAATACCGCGGCCAGCGCTTCGCCGACCACCATCTGCCGCTGCAGGGTAATCACGACATTCTCTGTCTAACCCGTCCCAATATTGTTGAAGAGGTGCATCGCAGCTATCTGGAAGCCGGTAGCGACATCATTTGCACGAATACGTTTAACGCAACAACCGTCGCCCAGGCGGATTTCGGCACCGAGAATATATGTTACGAAATGAACCATGCGGCAGCGCAGATCGCTAAAAGTAGCGCTATGCATTACAACACAAACGATAAACCTCGTTTTGTCGCTGGCAGTATTGGCCCAACCAACCGCACCGCCAGCCTCTCTCCAGATGTGAATCAGCCGGGATTTCGAAACATTTGCTTTGACGAGTTGGTGGACACTTACACCGAAGCTATGCGTGGGCTAGCTGCTGGCGGTGCCGATATTTTTTTAATCGAAACAGTATTCGATACGCTCAACGCTAAGGCGGCCATCTACGCGGCAAATCTAGTGAACGCTGAGCTTCGAGAGGCATTACCTCTTATCGTCTCTGGAACCATTACAGACGCCAGCGGCCGCACTTTGTCAGGCCAGACCTGCGAAGCATTTCTCTACTCAATCGAGCACGCCAAACCACTTGCTGTAGGTCTGAATTGCGCACTCGGTGCCGAGCAACTGCGGCCCTATGTCGCCGAGCTGTCCAAGCTCTGCTCCGGCGCAGTAAGCGTGCATCCTAACGCCGGGTTACCCGACGCCTTTGGTGAGTACACGCAAACCGCGGAACAAATGGCGGATATCGTCAGAGAGTACGCCGAATCGGGCTGGTTGAATATTATTGGCGGCTGCTGCGGAACGACACCGCAACACATCAGCGCCATCGCCGAGGTGGTCGCTGACTTTGCTCCAAGGGAATACTCGGGACCCGAGAGCACACAAGCCGGTGATGTAATGAAATTGTCTGGGCTGGAGCCACTCAAATTGCGCCCTGACAGCCTGTTCGTCAACGTTGGAGAGCGCACCAATGTGACAGGCTCAGCCCGTTTCGCACGCCTGATACGCGAAAACAAATACGATGAAGCGCTGAAGGTCGCGCGCCAACAGGTTGAAAACGGCGCGCAGATCATAGACATCAACATGGACGAGGGCATGTTGGACGGCGAACAAGCCATGGTGCATTTCCTCAACCTGATCGCCGCAGAGCCTGATATTTCGCGCGTACCTATCATGCTCGATTCCAGCAAATGGGAAATCATCGAAGCTGGGCTAAAATGTGTTCAGGGCAAGGCGATCGTCAACTCGATCAGCCTCAAAGAAGGCGAACAGGCCTTCATTACTGCTGCCGCGAAATGTCTGGAATACGGAGCCGCGATGGTCGTAATGGCGTTCGACGAAAAGGGCCAAGCAGATTCTCAGGCACGTAAGATAGAGGTCTGCGAACGTAGCTATCGTATCCTTACCGAGCACGTAGGCGTGCCACCCAAAGACATTATTTTCGATGCCAACATTTTCGCCATTGGTACAGGTATCGATGAACATCGCAACTACGCCGTAGATTTCATCGAGGCGGTACGCTGGATACACCAAAACTTGCCGGGTGCCAGCACTTCCGGCGGCCTGAGCAATGTCTCTTTCGCTTTTCGCGGCAACAATCTGGTGCGCGAGGCCATACATACGGTATTCCTTTACCACGCCGTTCAAGCAGGGTTGACTATGGGCATCGTCAACGCAGGGCAACTGGGCATTTACGAAGAACTACCAACGGCCTTGCGCGATGCGGTCGAAGATCTTGTGTTGAATCGACGCGAGGACGCCACGGAGCGTTTGTTAGAGATCGCGCAAGAGTTGGCCGATACCGCTGACAACAAAACCGGCGAGCAACCACAAGAAGCCTGGCGGGAGCTCGATGTCCACGGACGCTTAGGCCACGCCTTAGTGAAAGGAATTGCCGACTTTATTGTCGCCGATACCGAAGAAGCACGCCAACAGGCCGAACATCCGCTGGAAGTGATCGAGGGGCCACTAATGGATGGCATGGGCGTGGTAGGTGACTTGTTTGGAAGCGGCAAAATGTTCTTACCCCAGGTCGTAAAAAGCGCACGCGTAATGAAACAAGCTGTAGGCCACTTAGTGCCCTTCATCGAGGAAGAAAAGCTGCGCAACCCAGATCGCGAGAGATCGGCAAAGGGCAAAATCGTTCTGGCCACGGTAAAGGGTGACGTACACGACATCGGTAAAAATATCGTTGGCGTGGTTTTGCAATGCAATAACTATGAGGTGATCGATCTTGGGGTTATGGTCCCGGCCGATAAAATCATTCAAACTGCAGTGGACTGCGATGCGAATGTGATCGGCCTTTCTGGCCTCATAACGCCCTCACTCGACGAGATGGTGCATATCGCGAAGGAAATGCAGCGCCGTAGCCTGAAAATTCCACTGCTGATCGGCGGTGCCACAACGAGTAAAGCGCATACCGCGGCTAAGATAGCCCCGGAGTATCAGAATCGGGCAACAGTCTATGTCTCCGATGCGTCGCGCGCGGTCAACGTCGCGGCGAGTCTGCTGGCTGATAACAAGCACTACGAAAACTACGCTAAAGAGATTCGTGAAGAGTATGCGTTGATTCGTACTCGCGTTGATGCTCGGCGTGAAAAACGTGCCTTCCTCGCTTTAAGCGATGCCCGAGCTAATGCAGCAGCACTCGACTGGTCAGACTATCGGCCTCCCGTACCCGCAGAAATCGGCGTGTGCGAAATCGCGCCCAGTCTCACAGAACTCACGCCGTATATTGACTGGACGCCATTCTTCATGACCTGGGAACTGGCCGGGCGTTATCCCGCGATTCTTGATGACGAGGTTGTCGGCGAGGCAGCTACGCAGCTGTTTGCCGATGCGAAATCACGTCTGCAGTGGCTCATCGATGATGGACGATTAACCGCTGCTGGAGTGTACGGTTTTTGGCCCGCCAATCGCAGCGGCACCGACGACATCACACTATTTACTGATGAGTCACGTCTACAGCCCCTCACGCAATTGCACCACTTGCGCCAGCAAGCACCCAAGCCCGACGACCTTAGCCCCAACTATTGTCTTGCTGATTTTATAGCGCCCGAAGGAACCCCAGACTATGTCGGCGGATTTGCGGTTACCGCCGGCAGAAATATAGAGACGGTTCTTGCAGAATTCGCGGACGACGACTACGCGCAGATCATGATCAAGGCGCTTGCAGACCGGTTGGCTGAGGCTTTCGCGGAGTACTTACACGAGCAGGTAAGGCAGCACTTTTGGGGCTACGCAAAGTCAGAGAATCTCGATTCCGAAGCTCTGATCAAAGAGCGTTACAAAGGCATACGCCCTGCGCCGGGCTATCCAGCTTGTCCTGAGCACAGCGAGAAAGAAACTCTGTTTCGATTACTCGAAGCAACCGCGAGAACAGGTATCGCTCTGACCGAAAGTTATGCCATGACGCCAGCCGCAGCAGTAAGTGGTTGGTACTTTTCGCACCCAGAAAGCCGCTATTTTGGCATTGGAAAAATCGACGAGGATCAACTGGAGAGTTATGCAGAACGCAAACAACTGCCGCTAGACGAAGCGAGACGACTGTTGTCACCAAGCCTTGCAGATTAGCTCATAGCGCTGCCATCTAAATTATCGGTAGTGCTTACACATCGATCGTGAAACCCGAGATCAGATGAGCCGCCATAAGCACCGCAGCGACGAAAATTACAGCGATCGCAATGGCATCGGCCTTGCTGTCGTCGTTGCTCGGCTCCTGCGCCTCTTCATTCTCTGAGGTATTTTCGCTCATCGTGACTCCGTAGGGACGATCTCCGTCTATTATAAGCCGACGCCCTTCGATCTCAACCATCAACCATCGATCTGCGGCAACGGCGGCTACCGTAGTCAGTACTCAGACCGACCGAACTAAATTCCAGCAGCGAGAATGCGCCGTCCCGCACCACGTCACAACAAACGCTGCGATGCTATGCTTTAGCTATGCTAGATCCCAACCTAATTGATTCGTTTTTTCTAATATTCTGCGGCGCCGCGATCCTCGCGACGCTCGCTTTGTACACTCGCCAGCCCATGTTAATCGCTTATGTTGTGCTGGGGTGCCTGCTAGGCCCTTACGGACTGGCTCTACTAAACGATGATCAACACCTCAAAGAGATCGGTGAGATCGGTATTATGTTTCTGCTGTTTCTCGTTGGGCTTGATTTGCAACCCAAAAAATTGCGCAACATGCTCGGCGAATCGATGCTCACAGCCTTAGGCACGACCGTGGCTTTTTTTGTTCTCGGCGCATCTACTTTTTGGCTATTCGGTTTCGCCGTCAAAGAATCAATTGTCGTTGGTATAGCTGTGACATTCTCCAGCACGATACTGGGCCTAAAACTGCTGCCTACCACGGCGCTACACCATCGGCACATTGGCGAAATCGTTATCAGTCTGCTGCTCATACAAGACCTGCTGGCCATAATCGCTATTGTTGTAATGAGCGAATTAGCTCCGGAATTAAACGGTATAATGCGCAATCTCGCTGGAATTCTGCTTGCGCTGCCGGTGCTGGGATTTTGCGGATTCGCCGGCGTACGCTATGTATTGGCGCCGTTAATAAGACGCTTTGACGCTTTTCATGAGTACATTTTTTTGGTCGCGATAGGCTGGTGTCTTGGCCTGGCAAGCTTGGCCCACGGTCTGAATCTGTCGTTCGAAATAGGCGCGTTCACCGCAGGCGTAAGCCTTGCTACCAGTCCAATCGCCACATACATCGCGGAGAATCTGCGACCCTTACGCGACTTTTTTCTGATCCTGTTTTTCTTTTCCGTCGGCGCGGATATTAATATCGGGCTAATTGGCACCTTGTGGTTACCTATTCTGGTTCTGGGTGGCGTAGTGGTTATATCCAAGCCGTTGATTTTCAGCCTGCTATTAAAGATCCAAGGTGAGCCTGCAAATACTGCGCATGAGGTTGGGGCTAGGCTCGGCCAGGGTTCAGAGTTCGCCCTACTATTAAGCTATATCGCAATCGGGAATGCTCTTCTGAGCGACGCAGCCGCGATGGTATTGCAAACAGCCACGGTGCTGACGATGATCATCAACAGCTATTGGGTTGTATCGCGATACCCTAGTCCAATCGCAGCTCAACCGAGCCTACGCCGAGATTAGCTGTCGACATTTAGGTCGACAACACCACGACCGACCATCTGCCCCGCCAGTATTCGGTCGATCGCAGCGGACAGACTATCCAATGTCAGTATTTCTTCGAGATCGGATAAGTCCATTCGCCAATCTGTTGCTAACCGCGACCAGATGGCCGATTTCTCAGTTATCGGCAGTTGCACTGAATCGATACCCAGTAAATTCACATGACGCAGAATAAACGGCAGCACAGAAGCGGCGAAATTAGGGGCTGCAACCAGTCCGCACGCTGCGGCACTGCAGCCATAGCGCAAACTTTTCACTGCATTAAACAAAATGTCACCACCCACGGTGTCCACAACACCCCCCCAGCGCTCCGCCAACAAAGGCTTTTCGGCACCCTCACTCGCCTGCTCACGAGTCATAAACTCCGCCGCACCAAGAGCGCGCAAGAAGTCGTGTTTATCCGACTTGCCGGTCACGGCGACTACTTCGTAACCCAATTGCGCCAGCAACTTAACAGCCACTGAGCCCACACCCCCCGTCGCGCCGGTGACAAGCACGGGGCCGGATGCCGGGGTCATTCCGCCCAGCTCCAGTTTCTGCACGCATTCTGCAGCTGTAAAGCCCGCCGTGCCAATACGCATACTTGCGCGCGCATCCATACCCTGCGGCATTTTTACAGCCCAACCCGCGGGCACTCGAATCCGCTTACCAAAGCCGCCAGAGGTCCCCATACCAAGGTCGAAGCCAATCACGATAACTTCATCACCTACGGCAAACTCACTGTCATCGCTTGCGAGCACTACCCCTGCCGCATCAATCCCGGGTGTATGTGGAAAGGCCCGAGTAACGCCGGGATTACCGGTAGCGGACAGGGCATCTTTATAATTCAGCGACGAGTAGTGCACATCGATAAGTAATTCACCCGCAGGTAAATCATCCTCTTCACGTTCGATAACGCTTCGCACAAATCCGCTTTCCATTTTTTCAACTTGAAACGCTCGGAACGACATACGACTAATCCTCTTCGGTTTTGGGTGTTACAGTGCACTCAGCTTATGCGCTAAGAGCGGCGCGTGAATTCCAGCAATTGATTGACTTTGTCGAGGACCGCACCCGCCTTGCCTAAGAGCCGATCGATAGGTTTGGTGCTTTGTTTCCAACTTACCAGAAAAACATCTCTATTCTCGCAAGCAGCCATGAGATATTCATCGCTGGTCGCCAAACTATCCACCAGATTCAATTCTAATGCTCGCGAACCGTACCAGGCTTCGCCTGTAGCCACCGCAGTGATATCCATTTCGGGGCGATTATCTACAACAAACTCTTGAAACAGGGCATGTACATCTTCAAGTTCCTGCTGAAATTTCTCCCGGCCTTCCTCGGTATTCTCCCCCAACAAGGTTAACGTGCGCTTGTACTTGCCGGCCGTAAGTACCTCCACGTCAACGTCGTTCTTTTTCAACAAACGGTGCACATTGGGCACTTGAGCAACAACACCAATGGAACCCACAACCGCAAAAGGCGCCGCAACGATTTTATTCGCTACCGCAGCCATGAGATACCCACCACTTGCCGCCACTTTATCCACCACCGCCGTTAAAGGAATGCCCTGATTACGCACACGCATCATCTGTGATGCTGCTAAGCCGTAGCTGTGAACCATGCCGCCTGGGCTTTCCAAGCAAATAACAACCTCGTCATCGGTACCCGCCATGGTCAATATCGCGCTGATTTCGCGCCTGAAATTATCGACATCGGTCGCTGCAACGTCACCCTCGAATCGCACCACGAAAACGCGACCAGGATTGTCGGTTTCGGTCGCCTCATTGGATGGCTCTTTGGCGATCTTCTTGGCCTTGGCCGCGCTCTCTTTGTCCATAGCCTTTCGCATTTTTTGCTCGGATTTGTGTCGACGTTTGGCTTCTTGAGGCGTTAGCAGCACGTCTTCCATCACATAACGGAGGTTGCGCAAACGATCGTTCAGCTTGGTCACCGTCAAAAATCCTCGATCACCGCCTTGTTGGCGCATTTTGGCGCCGGCAATAAATGACGCAACCACGATGATCGCCACCACAACAGTGGCCGCTTGGGCCAAAAACATCAGATAGTCGAATACATAGTCCATAGCGCTTCCAGGAATGCCAGCAAGTTTAGGTCGCGTACTTTATAGAGTGCAGGGTTCCCTCGTCCAGCACTCAGCGATGGGACTCGATTACCGGTTAGGTTCAAGTACAATCGCGGATCCAATAATTAATCCGAGATATGCACGACCTTCTCACTCAGCGTTTCAATCCGGACCATAACACCGGTTTAGATGCCTGCATTCGCTTCGATTGGGGCAGTGGTGGCATCCAGTTCGCCGTACGCGAAACACAATTGCTTCTGGATTGCGACAGCCAACCGGAAATGACAATTTATTTTGACAGTGAGGCATTGGCAAAGGATCTCTTATGCGGTGAGGCCGACCCGGTCATGGCATTTATGCAAGGTCAATTTCGCGCCAGTGGTCACTTAATTTGGGTTTTTCATACCATGGCCGCTTTCCGACCCTAACTTGTCCCACCCGAATGCTGTTGAATAAATTCATGAATAAGCCAACCCGAAATAGCAGTCTTCGGCGGTGTTTGGGGCAGTGACTTCTCGGTAAACCATTGCGCGTCGGCAATTTCTCCGGGCTGGCAAACGATGTCACCCGACTTATACTCTGCATGAAATCCCAGCATCAGCGAATTCGGAAAAGGCCAACTTTGCGACCCAAAATAACGTAAATTCTCCACCTTAAGCCCCACCTCTTCCATCACTTCGCGGTGCACCGTTTGTTCGATAGACTCCCCTGCCTCTACAAACCCCGCTAACGTGCTGTACATACCGGCCGGCCAATTGGCGTTGCGAGCCAGCAGCATCTCCTCGCCACGAGTAACTAGCACAATAATGCTCGGTGATAGCCTCGGGTAGCTAATGAGACCGCAACTGCCAACCTTCGCGCGATCACTCTTGTGATCCTTGGTAGCGCTGCCGCAACGGCCACAGAACTGATTATTCTCAGACCAGTCCACAATCTGGAGGGCACGACCAGCGAGATAAAACAATGACTGTGCCGTTCGGCCCAAAAGCCCGCGAAGGCCCACCGCAGCGAAGCCCTCAGGCACCTCGCCGGCGACGCGCAGCGCAAAACAAGGGCGGGGGCCGTAGTGCCCTAAAAAATGCTTGCTGCGAACCTCCAAACCTAGCCAACGAAAGTCATCTGCGGTAATAGGCTCTGGCGCGCCTTGGTGACTCTTACAGATCAACTCTCCTCCGAGAAACGCGAAGTACCAAGCCTCGCCAATATCGTCCGCCGCTGACATCTCATGGTTGGGAATAAATTCGTCTGGTTCGTTTGGCCACATCTGAGTGTTCACTTTTTTATATTAGAAACTAAAAACATAGCACATTCTTCGTCCCGGCTAGGTGCACAATCCAGGTGTCTGACGGTTGATGCACAACCACAATGCAAGCTATCTTTAGATCTTACGCAGTCGATGATAAGGATGTGTGAGGTTGGAGTAACTTCAACCGCCCACCCTTAGCACCTACAGGCCACACGTTCGTCAAAAAATCAAAAACAATTAAGGTGTATATATATGCGAGGCCTCTCTCTTAGTTCTTTTACCCAAAATTTCCTGGGACACGCACCCGAATGGTACAAGATCACAATCGTCGCTTTTTTACTGCTTAACCCTATTCTACTGCTGATAGCTGGTCCTTATATCGCCGGATGGGTGCTGGTGCTGGAGTTCATTTTCACCCTCGCCATGGCACTGAAGTGCTATCCACTGCAGCCCGGCGGGCTAATCGCTTTCGAAGGCGTCGTACTTGGTATGACCAATCCCACCACTGTATTGCATGAAGTTGAAGCCGCATTTCCAGTGATTTTGTTACTGATTTTTATGGTGGCCGGCATATATTTTATGAAGGAGCTGCTGCTGTTCACCTTTACTAAAATTTTGCTGGGCGTTCGCTCAAAGAAGCTGCTGTCTTTTCTGTTCTGTCTCATATCCGCGGTTCTGTCCGCATTTTTAGACGCCCTTACCGTAACCGCGGTCGTCATCAGCGTCGCCGTTGGCTTTTACTCGGTTTATCACCGAGTCGCCTCGGGCAAGCACTTCAGTGATGAACATACGCACTCTGAGGACTCCAGCATTAAAGAAGAGCGCCAAGTCGAGTTGGAAAAATTTCGACGATTCTTACGTAACCTGCTTATGCATGCAGCTATCGGTACTGCGCTTGGTGGCGTTTGCACGACTGTTGGCGAACCCCAGAATCTGCTTATCGCAAGTTACACAGGCTGGGAATTCATGGAATTCTTTTGGCGCATGTCGCCGGTAACAATGCCAGTACTGGCGATGGGTCTCACCACGTGCCTATTACTGGAACAAATCAAAATCTTTGGCTATGGCGCCCAACTGCCAGAGGAAGTACGCGATATTCTGGTGGAGTTCGATGATCATGAGGCGTCTCGGCGAACTGCAGGTGACAACGCACGACTCGTCGTACAGGCTATTGCGGCTCTGTTTCTGGTGTTCGCACTGGCGTTTCATGTTGCCGAGGTCGGACTCATCGGGCTGACCATCATTGTCTTACAAACCGCTTTTAACGGTGTGATCGAGGAGCACCAACTAGGACACGCCTTTGAGGAAGCATTGCCTTTTACCGCTTTGCTGGTGGTCTTCTTTGGCGTCGTAGGCGTCATTCATGATCAACATCTTTTCTCGCCGGTCATCAATTACGTACTGTCGCTGCCAGAGGAGATGCAGCCTGGTATGTTCTACATTGCCAACGGCGTGTTGTCGGCAATCAGCGACAACGTATTCGTGGCTACGGTTTACATCGGCGAAGTTAAAGCTGCGTTCGACAGCGGCGTATTAAGTCGAGAGCAGTTTGATCTTCTGGCGGTAGCGATAAACACCGGCACCAATATTCCTAGTGTCGCTACACCAAACGGCCAAGCCGCCTTTTTATTCCTGCTAACGTCTTCCATCGCGCCGCTAATCGGTCTCAGCTACATGCGTATGGTAACTATGGCGCTGCCTTATACCGTGGTCATGGGCATCACCGGATGGCTGTGCGTTCAGTACCTGCTGTAATGATGAGTCTCTGCCCTACTCCTCCGCATTGCTAGACGTAGCCTGCGGCCCTAGTTTTCGCCATATTGGGGTCGCACCGCTTTTCTCGGCAAGCAGGGCAATAAAATCCTCATGGGCTTGCAGTTCCTGAGCATTGGCATAAATAACCGGCAGCCCGGAGCCATCAACAACTTGCAGGTTCTGCTGATCCGTTTGCGCTTCGGCTGCTTTGTCCTGAGCATCGGCAGACCCAAACAACTGGGTCTGCCCCCCGGTCATAAGTAAAAAGACATCGGCAAGAATTTCCGCATCAAGTAAGGCGCCGTGCAGCTGCCGTTGCGAATTGTCAACCATATAACGTCGACATAACGCGTCGAGGCTGTTTTTCTGTCCCGGATGTTTATGCCGCGCTAGCGCCAAGGAGTCTGTAACCTGACAGATTTCCTCAATATTCTGAGGCGTCTCGATCCCTGCCGCAGATACGTGAAGAATCTCGGCGTTCAAAAAACCGATATCGAAGGGCGCGTTATGAATAATTAATTCTGCGCCGTCTATAAATTCAAGGAATTCCGACCAGATCTCGCCGATACGAGGTTTATCCTCAAGAAACTCGGAACTTATCCCGTGAACCTCTTGTGCGCCCTCATCGATGTCTCGCTGGGGATTGACATATTTATGAAAGCGCCTGCCACTGAGGCGGCGGTCCACCAGTTCAACAGCGCCGATTTCGACAATCCGATGTCCACGCTCGGTCTCCAGCCCAGTCGTTTCGGTATCGAGGACAACCTGCCTCATACCTGCGCCTGCATCACATCGATGGCATCGTTTGCTGCCGTATCCACGCGTTCGTTTTCCTCATGACCACTGTGGCCTTTTACCCAACGCCAGGCCACTTGGTGCTTTACAACCGCGGCGTCTAGCCGCTGCCACAGCGTTTTATTTTTCACCGTTTGTTTTTGTGAGGTCTTCCAGCCATTGCGTTTCCATCCGTGGATCCACTGGGTGATGCCTTGACGTACATACTGCGAGTCCGTCGTGAGCACCACCGCCGACGGCCGCTTCAGCGCCTCCAAACCCTGGATGGCTGCCATGAGTTCCATCTGGTTGTTCGTTGTTTCTTGCTCTGCTCCAGACAACATTTTTTCCACGCCCTGACTGCGCAACAAAGCGGCCCAACCTCCTGGCCCCGGATTCCCTCGACAAGCCCCGTCGGTAAATATCTCTACCTCCGGCATCAGCTTCTTTCCTTTGTCGCCAAGCGTAATTCGGTGACTTTAGAGTAACCGATGGGCGCCAACCTGCTCCGAGGGTTGTTATTAGATCTAACGAGGGACAATGGCAGCGCGCGTTTTATCGCGCTCACAATCATCATGCCGCCCAACGGCGTACGTTTAAGCCACTCCGCAGCAGGCCATCCCCCTTTCCGGCTGGAAATCCATGCGGTCACTTTATGCAGGCTCTGAGGCGGCAGCACCGGCAGCCGATAATCTACGTACGCGGGCTTTGCCTCTAAGGCAAACCCTAGCAGTTCGAGCCAGTCAAAAAGCCGCAAAGGATTTACAAATCGTCTGGCGCTGAAGGGATCGCTGACCCACTCGGCATAGCCGCGTCGCAACCCAAATAAGCTAACCGGGTTAAACCCTGCGATGACGATTCGGCCACCGGGAGCAAGTACGCGGGCGGCCTCGCGAAGTCCGGTTCGCGGATCTACCGAGCGTTCTAGGGCATGGTGCAAAACTATGCCGTCAAACTGATGCTTGGCAAAGGGCAATGCATCAAGTTCGCCGTTTAAACACGGCATCTCCAGCACTGGGGACCCTATCGAGGCACTGTCTGAAGCCGCTGCACCAAAAGCAGCGGTCGTTAGATAGAGAGAATCTCGCACCATGCACTGCTGCAAAAGCTGTGCAGGCTCAGGCGTTTCGCCCACCCAGAGGGCTGTATTGCCGTGCAACCGACGTACATGGGTTGCCAGAGTGGCCAACTGCGCCTCAAGCAAACGATGCCCAAGCGCGCTTTCCCATAGTGCTTTCGGGCGACCACGAAAAATCTTGCGAGTATTCAACAAGACATTACCCCTTTCAGTTGCTCGGCGCGCATGATGCGATTAAGTTTACGGGCTTTGTCGTTACAGCAACAAGCTTTCATCCCTATGTCGTTAAAGATTTCTGCCTTTTTTGCTTTGGGCATGGTCACTTTTTTTCTCGGTGGTTGCCAGAGCCGCCTTGCTCCGACCGTAAGTGAGCCAATCGCCACCGACCCTATCGCCAGCAGCCAGCGGATTGTCGCAGACCAACCAATCACCGGCGTTAATGAACCCGCCGCCCATCGTGAAAAGCAATCCGTCGATGCCGGCCATACTCTGGTACCAGTTGATAACAGCATCTGGCCTGATCTACGCGAGGCCATGGTTTTGACTCATGCAGTAGAGCAAAAACGAGTGCAGCAAGAAATTAACTGGCTGCGAACCAATCCCCGTTATTTAGCTAGATTACAGCCGAGGCTGCAAAAATATCTGCCTTATATAGTCAAAAGGACGGTGGAACGAAACCTGCCTGGAGAACTGGCACTAATTCCAATTATCGAAAGCGCCCTTGACCCCTACGCGTTCTCACCAGGCGGCGCCGGCGGACCATGGCAGTTTTTACGACCAACCGCACAAGAGTACGGATTGACAATTGATCGCTGGTACGACGGACGTCGCGACATTGTCGCCGCGACCGAAGCGGCACTGGACTACCTTGAAGCACTGTATTCCCGTTTGAACCACTGGCCGCTTGCTATTGCAGCCTACAATGCGGGCGGCGCGCGCGTTAGACGAGCCGTTAAACGCGCCGACAGCATCGATTTTTTCGCCCTTAAACTACCTCGAGAGACACAGTACTACCTGCCGAAAATTCTAGCTTTGGCGGCCCTAATAGCCGCGCCGGATAATTATTCGATAACCCTACCCGAGGTAACTAGGGCGGCAAGTTTTACTACCGTGAGCCTGCCCGGTCAATTTGATGTGCAAATCCTGAGCGGTTTGACCGGGCTGACCGTTGCAGAGTTGCAAGCTTGGAATCCGGCGTTAAAACGCTGGGCAACCGCTGCTCAGGCTCCACATCATCTCATCGTGCGCCTGCAGCATCCTAGCGATCAAAGCATCTCGCTGGACATCGAAAAACTGCAAAAGAGCATAAGCACCACACTGCCGAGTCAACGCATGCACTGGAAAGAGATTATTGTGCGCGAAGGCGATTCACTCAGCGTCATTGCACAACGCCATAACACAGACGTGGCCGCTTTGAGAGTCGCCAACACCCTGAAAAGCACCATGATTCGCGCGGGCACGATTTTATTGGTACCCACATACCAGACCAACCAGTTACCAATCTACGGCCAGCACAGGCAAGCCCTGCCTTATACGGTCCAACCCGGCGATTCGCTCTGGTCCATCGCGAAAGCCCACAATGTGTCTATTGCAGCACTGGTAAAAACCAACCAAATCGCCCCACGTGACGTGCTACGCAGTGGCCGCGAAATT
>MDTA01028893.1_pt1 | contig 16403 bp, 15 predicted proteins | sample 811151 | NCBI WGS metagenome assembly MDTA01 (sample SAMN05326648, study PRJNA326480) | marine metagenome | isolation source: seawater | place: Indian Ocean: South | collected 2010 | reverse complement strand
GCTATTTTTACAGTTTCAACTTTTGTTAAATTTTGAGTCGATAACCTTTTAAGTATTTCACCCAAGGATTTAGCCGTCTGGGATAAGTCAATAATCAATATTTGCTTGAGTTGGTGCGTCTCTATTGTAATCTCCTCTTTACCGACAACGACAAATCGAGTATAGTTGTCGGAGTTTGTTTGTATGTCTTTAGCTAATATCTGCATTTTATGTATTTGGGCAGAAGATACAGTTGCTATGGCGGCCTCGTTTTTCATACCTCTCTGCTTAATTAAAGCTACTGCGCCAGCGGTATCGTAAGCTAGAACGGGTTCAATATTTCTTTCCGCCAAATATTTTGCGCATTGAGATAAAGCTTGTTCATGAGAATGAGCCCTTCGAATTTCTTGTAAGCATGTTTCATGGTGCCCGATGAGATTGTGTCGAACGAGCAGATAATGTTCCCCAATTATTTTGGAGGTCTTTTGGCTTAGAAGGTCCCAAACGGGGTATATGCTTCCAGCTATAGAATTTTCAACTGGTGCCATTGCATAGTTTGCAGACTCATCCGCAACAGCATCGAATATCCCCTTAAAATCTTTGCAAGGAATTATCTGAATGTTTTCAGAGAAGTAATCATAAGCAGCCTGAGCGCTGTTCGATCCAAGTTCACCTTGAATCGCGACTCTTATTGGCTCTGTCAAATAGCAATCTCCATTTTTATGGCGGGATGAGGGTCGTAATTATCTAAAAAGAAATCATCGTATTCAAATGCAAATAAGGATTGATTTCGGTTTTTGATATGCATAGTTGGTAGGGGACGTGGTTGCCGAGTTAATTGGAGCTTTAGTGCATCTATATGATTCTGGTAAATATGAACGTCTCCGCCAGTCCATACAAACTCTCCAGGTTCAAGATCACAAACTTGCGCCATCATTTTACATAACAGCGCGTAACTCGTAATGTTGAATGGTACGCCAAGTCCAACATCACAGGATCGTTGATAAAGTTGACATGATAGTCGGCCATCGGCAACAAAAAATTGGAATAAACAGTGACATGGCGTGAGAGCCATTTCATCTAATTCTCCTACATTCCATGCATTTACAATGATGCGCCGAGAATCGGGGTCGTTTTGGATTAGATGGAGAACATGTTTAATTTGGTCTATTGTCTCGTCGTCAGATTTGGGCCATGCACGCCATTGTTTTCCATATATCGGACCAAGATTTCCTTCCTCATTTGCCCATTCGTCCCATATTGTGACTCCATTTCGATTTAGATATTTGATATTTGTGTCGCCTTTTAGGAACCAAAGTAATTCGTAGATTATCGATTTTAAATGAAGTTTTTTTGTAGTAAGGCACGGGAATCCCTTGCTTAGGTCAAAACGCATTTGGTAGCCGAAGGTTGCTAATGTTCCAACTCCTGTTCTGTCTTTTTTTGGTTTGCCATTTTTTAGTACGTGACTCACCAAGTCCAAATATGATTTCATTTGAAATACTCTCCCATTCAGTTTCTTTTACTAATATAATTCAAGAATACGCTACAAGGAATTATTTAGGATATTTTAAGTATTGGATTAATTTGACATAAATCATTGGTCCAATTATCTTTTTTCCCCGAAAAAAAACAATCTGAGGCGGCGTGGCCAAGTGGTAAGGCAGGGGCCTGCAAAGCCCTTATTCCCCGGTTCGAATCCGGGCGCCGCCTCCATTATAAAAAAGTATCTGATATGCTGTTGATATGGTCATTGTCCTCTACTCAGGTAAATTGAGTATATATATGTTTCGAAGCGGTTTGTTTTGCAATTATTCGATTCTGCGGCACAGAAGCCTTAACTCTGTTCTTTAAGTTTATTTTATGGTTAGAGCGCGGACTATTAGGCCTTCATGTTAGGCAAAAAAATATCAATATGTATCTTTAAAGATGTTGCCGGGGTGGCGGAATTGGTAGACGCGACGGACTTAAAATCCGTTGGCCGTAACCGGTCGTGCGGGTTCAAGTCCCGCTCCCGGCACCACATGAAGCTAGATAGATGGTGTAAAAACTATTTGTCTGGCTTTTTTATTTTTTTGAGTAAATTTAATTAGATTTTGGTTGATTTGTCTGAATATTACGGCTTAAATTTATTTGAGGCGAAGCCATATTTAAAAAACGAATTCGTATCATTTCGCAAGTGGTATCGTTCCCGAAGCTCATTATTTATGTTCGCAAAACGTAAGCGGTACGTATAATTTCTATTGCCAATTCGGTGTATGATATCCTGAAAAAAGTTTCTGGGGAAATGACTTCTATTCTGAAAAAGACAATACGTCGCATTTAACTGGTTTGGCCTCAACTGAAAGATGCGTAATGATTAATCATAATCGATAATCTACTAGGACGCATCTGTCTCGTTTGTTAATGGTATATGGACAAGGTTGCTAAACTATTATATCCTGATAATACCGAAGTGTATGAATGTCTGGACCTCGATAGAGAAGATTAGGCACTATCGCAAGATAGTTTATCGATATTTTCATGACGTGATGTTAGTTTTCAGAAGTCCAAATTAAAAAGTATTGAAGTTAGACTTATAACTCTCACTATTCCTCTCAGGCCATCTCGTTCATTTTAATCAGGCGAAAAATTCTTGTTGTGTTTTTGCCCCTACCATGCCAAAAGCTAATTTTCTAAAATTAGGCCGGGGCACATATTATTCTTATGGGGACAACCTATTTACAACTACAAAATCGTTAGGGTTTAGCTTGCTTTTTCGGTTGGCTTCGTCGTTCATAGATACTTCTTAGTTGTTGCAAAAGTAATTCCTGCGAATGTAAATCTTCTTCTATTCTTCCGGATACGTCTACAACAGGTATTAGGTCATTTTGATGGATGAAAGTTTTTATGGCTTCAAACATGGGTTTGTTTTCCCAGGCATTATCTCGAAGATAGTGGACAAGTCGAAGAGTGCGTAAACCATCAAACCATTGATGAAACTGTTTGATAATACCGCTTTCTTTTTTATTTTGACTTCGAAAAACACTCCATTTTTTTTCGAAGTCAATGTCGAGAAGAAAATCTTTTAATAAAGGTTCTATCCTATTAGCAATTTTCAAAAGATCTGCGCTACTGAGTCTAGGGTTACTATTTACAGTGTTCATCCAGTTTTTTATTACACTGAAGATTTCCGGAGCGTACAATTCATACTCTTCTTGTTGATTTATTAAGAACCGCTCAATGCGCTGACCTGTTCCGAAAGGAGTTCTCCGTGAAATTCGGTTGGAAGGGTATACTGTTGTCCCTGATAGCCGTTCTACTTTCCCAGTCTTTGTCAATTGTTGGAGAAAATAAAAATCTTCTCCTGCCAACCTCCGATTCATTCCGGATATGGCTGTATAGGCATATCCAGTACATGCCATTGCAGAGCCGATAGAATGATAGCCATAAGGTGAATTTGCCCATGCAAGATAATCAGCGTAGTATCGCATAGAAAATTCATAGCAGAGTGTTGCTGCGCGTTGTTGTTTAGGACCGTGTATTTGGTGAGCGCAAGCTATTACTGCCCCCCATCGCTTTTCATTCTCAAAAAACTCGTTTATCGCTTTTAAGTAGGTTTTTTCGACTCTCGTATCACCATCTAAGTTTACAAGTGGTGACTGTAATTGATTTCGTTCAGCTAATAATTTTAAGGCCCAATCTAGCCCGATTTTTCGAGCCATTCCGACACCTTCTTGATTGGGTAGTTCATTCCCAACGGATGAAGCATCAACCCAACACACGTTTAGCTTTTCATGATCCCATTTCTGTAATTCTTCTAATGTTTCTTTATTTTCGAAAAGATCTTCAGTTGAAACATTTTGGCGATTATTAATTACAACAATTACTACTGACGATTCCGCTTCATGCGCATTGGCAATATCATCAAGGGTTTTGAATAAGCCTGGGTACTCACGTATACACGGGATTACGATGACGTTTTTTATTGGACGGGTTATATGGCCATTGAGTGGCCAGCGTTCAAAATGAGTTTTGTGCCTTAGATAGCGTTCAGTATTGCGATCCATCTATAAGGCCTCTGCATTACTAATAGAAAAAATTAATGAGTAGCACTCTTAATGCCTTTGCCCTCTTTATCCTGTCGGATTTTTTCTTCTTCTCGTTTTTTATCGAGGTCTAGTTGGGTTAATAATTCGCAATATTTTCGCAACTCTATCTCTTGTTCCTGCAATGGTTCCGTTATTTGGAGTAATTCTTCTATTTTCAAGCGATAGATTTCGGCTCGTTCCAACAATGTGTCTAAGAGAGTGACGATTTTGCTTAGCTGCGGGCGAAAACGCATTTCGTTACCTTTAAACGTAGCAATAATGCGTAGGGCCATGCCCAAAGAACCTATACTGATAAATAGTGCGATAAAGTTCGAATCAATCATGTAAGTTTTTTTAAGATGCTTTGGAGCAAATTAAGGATGAAAAGTATATAATTATCTATAAAAAAATAATTATACTTGTAAGAAATGAAAAGAGTGAAATTTTGCACTTATACTTTATGTTTATCGGCCAAAAGTTGAAAAGATATACTCTTTAAGACGCTTTTTACCTTGAAAGGGTGAAGGTTGAATCTCCATCATGTTTAGTTTTGAAAGAAATATCCTAGTGGGTTTTTATGCCAAATATTAACAGTGTTGCCTTGGAAAAAATGATGCGAAAACGTAATATGCTTTTCAAACATCAGTTATCGAATTTAGTCGGCGTAAGTTATACGAGGTTATGTGAAGTCATGTCGGGAGATGATCCTCAAGTTGATGAACAGATCTTAGATCAGTTATGTGCTGGTTTGGAGTGTGATAGATCTGAATTAATTTGTGAATAAATTTAAATCAAATTAGAGCAGGGATTGGTGAACATTATTTTATTTGATGAAACCGAGTTGGGACAGATCCTTCCTGTTGAAGATAAAAGAGCCAAACATATTTTGGACGTCCTGTGTTTTCATGAGGGTGATGTGTTTGATGCTGGAATCATAAATGGACCGAGAGGTAAGGCAAGAATTATTTCCGTCGGTCGACGAGGGCTACAGATAGATTTTAGTTTCTCCGCTGAGCTTCCGTCGTTACATCCTGTGGAGATGATTATTGGGGCAGTTAGGCCCGCTAGCTCACGTAGGATTTTAAGAGATGTTACAACACTAGGTGCCTCTGCAATGCATTTTGTTGCAACGGATAGAGGTGAAGTTTCTTATTTAAAAAGTAGTTTGTGGACAAAAGGTGAATATCGACGACTACTTCGTGAGGGCGCCCAACAGGCGTTTTGCACGAAAGTACCTGAAGTACATCTATACGAATCTTTACATCAATGTTTAGAAAACTTACAGGTTGGATTTGACCGTCTTGCATTGGACAATTATGAAGCTGATAGCCTATTGTCCAATTATATACCGAGGAATAACGGCTGTTTCTTGGCGCTTGGATCTGAACGAGGTTGGTCGTCTCATGAGCGTAGTCAGCTTCGTGATGCCGGTTTTCTTTTGATGGGCTTAGGTTCACGAGTATTGAAAACTGAGACAGCATGTATTGCGGGATTGTCTGTTTTGTTGTCGCACATGTGTATTAAAGAGTAAGTTTTAGTCGCGGTTAAAAATTTTGGGGAAAAATCGAGTGGTTGTTGAAATCGCGTAAAGTTCTTTAAATCAACGGAGCAGATGAACATTCTTGATATGTCGTGAAGTAGATGGAGATATAGATTTAATCAAAAAGTGATGTTAGCCGGAAAAAATGAAAAGTATATGTAAGGTTTAGGTTGGTTGTTAAGTTACAAAAATAGCAATCTCTGTCAGAGATATTTTAATGACTTTGGAAAGTAGTCTAACGCGAATGGATGACAAGATGACAAAAAAAATGAATGATACTTTTTGTGTGCGTGATAGCTTTAACCAACCAGAAGAAAATCATGGTCACCCTGGTAGTATCTCGAGAGTAATTTTGGGTCCTGGGTCTACGAGAGCAGATAGACCAAATGCTGTGAATACTGAGAGATTGGTTATTCATACAAATGAATACGAAATTGATGGTCTTTCGGGTGATGGTCATGCGCACGAAGATCAAGAGCAGGCATTTTATCTTTTGGAGGGAGAAATGGAAGTTGAGGTCGGAGAGGAGACTTATAGACTCCAAGCCGGAGATTGCGTTTTTTTACCGAGAAGTGTTTTTCATAAACATCGGAATATCGGAGATTGTCCTTTGAAGTTTTTATTTATTAGTGCGATGCTAAATGGGGGAAAACCTTCAGGTGGTCAATAAGAACAAATCTATGTATTGGTCTCTACAGAGTTTGGATTCAATCGGGGGTATGGTGCCTATTTTAAAAGGGAGGCCGGAAGTTGCGGATTTAGAGAACACTAAAGCAATCCAATTCTCGGGTTTAGGCGATGGACTTTTTTTTCAAGAAAATCCGCTAAAAGGACTCAAGGAATTTACGGTTGAGTTGCGTTTTCGACCGGAGAAAGGAGGGCTGCCAGAACAGCGATTTCTTCATTTCGGTTATCCGACACGGGATCGTGTCTTGTTTGAGACGCGGTTAACTGAATCTGGAGACTGGTTTTTAGATACTTTTATCGCAAGCGGAAAATCAGAATCTACTCTATTCAATAATGGTTTTTTACATTCAACGGATCGTTGGTATCATCTTGCTCTGTCCTGCGATGGCTCTGAACATATCAACTATGTTGACGGAGTTGAGGAGCAACGCGGAGCAATCATGTTTCAAGCTATGAAGGGTGGAGAAATGTCAATTGGGGTGAGGCTGAACCAAGTTTGCTGGTTTAAGGGAGCTTTAGCTCAGCTTTCTATAACATCAAAGTCGCTCAAGCCTACTGAATTTCTGTTAATATAGTTTTTACTAAAAGCACTAATTGTTTTTTATGGCTACTAAGCAGCGCGGAAGGCATCAATCTACAGATAAGGAAGGTAAGAGAACTATTGCAGCAATTGAGGCGATATCTGGAGTTGAAGCTGTTTTTATTAATAGATCCATTGGAGGGAAGTCGGTTGGTCGGTCAGGGAGAGCAGGAGATTTTAAGTTGCAAGGGGAAACTCGTGGCGGATTTCGAGGGATTTTGCAAACATCCAAGGGGATACAAGAGATTTTTGTCCGTGTAAATATTAGAGAGCTTGATAGGATTCGTGATGATCTTTCCGAACTTTCTATTTGAGTTTTGCAAGTTCTTTAACGTGACCCCACGAAGATTGAGTAATTGAGGTTTGTTCACGCGTTGGAACTCGTGTGAATGTCATGTCATGAACGCTGTCGGGGAACGAGATTGGGTCGTTACCTGGTATTTCTAAGACAACTAGTTCCGACAAAACTAACTCGTTCCGAGATTCTTGTAGAGAAAAACGGCGAAATTGAGGACCGAAGTTACCGTTGATATGCTGAAATATTTTCTGTTCGGCATCGTAGTTAATCTGTCGGATAGGTTGGAAACGTATAACAGGAAGTAGTTTGAGAGGAGTCTCTGGATGTGAAAAGGTTCCAATCTGCCATTCTGAAATGATTTGGGTATATGGTAAAACAGCTAATTTTTGTGGGTTCCCCGAGAAGTAAGAGTGGTTAACCACTCCATCTTGAGTGAAGGTGATTTGCTGCCAATATTGCTTTGGCATTAGTTCGGATTGGATATTATAAAAAAACGTGTTTATCCAAATACCAGCGACATGTTGACGATTGAATACTCCAGTCTCAGGTATGAAACCTGTTTTGTTTGGCGGCTGGCCAACTCCAACTTCAAAATGAACAATCACTGTGAGTATCAAAATTAAATTTATTTTGAAATAGTGCATAAATAGAGTATACGAATAAGCTCTTTTAAAGCGAAGGAAACGGAATAGTTAAAGGATGCCGAATCACGCTATAATTGTTGGAAATGGAGATCCTCCTTCTTCTTCTCGATTTTTTGAACTGATGTCAACCAAATCCACTGTAATATGCGCAGATGGTGGATTGAAGACGGTTCTAAAATATGGAGTGATCCCAGATATGGTAGTTGGCGACTTGGACTCGGTAGATATTTCTGATCTACGTCGAATTCCAAGTGAAAATGTTTTTAAAGTAGATGCGGACAATACGTCCACAGACCTTGAAAAGGCTCTAATACGCACAATCGATATTGGAATTCAAGCCGCGACTTTACTTGGTTTCACTGGAGGAAGGTCTGACCATGTCTTGTGGAATTTAGGTTTATTGGGAATATATCACGATTCTATAGCGTTGCGAATGGTCGACAATCACGGTGAAATGAGACTCGTTACACAAAGTGTTAGATTCCGTGCGAAAATAGGTCAGAAAATTTCTTTATCTCCGCTAAATACGCGAGTTGAAGGTATTGTAACTCGAGGATTGCGTTTTCCCCTTTCTCATGAATCTTTGGAACTAGGAGTTCGGGATGGCATTTCAAACGAAGCAATAGAGAATATCGTTGAAATAGAGGTTGGATGTGGAAATTTGTTAGTGCTTATTCACTTAAATTCGGAACATGGGCTCAATAAATGGGAGCCGCAAATATTTTAGTTAAGCTTGTAGATTGAGATTTGGTTTATTATAATGTTTATACGTGGCTCTAGAGCCAATACGTTCTGGTATGCACGGCAATTTAAATTGAGATAAGACATTGGTTTTTTTTGCGAATATAGAGACTAATGGTCTGGGTGTAATTATGTTAAACAAAAACTCCTTGCTTCTTTGTATCATCTCACTGATATGGTTTCAGGACGCGCCTTTATTTGCCCAAAAGGTAAACTTCCTTAGTGGTCGTGAGCCCAGAGGGGTGCAGGTTTATGAAATGGCAATGACCCCGTCCATGAGGAAATGGGAACAATCACAAAGTTTCTATCATTTTTATAAATGGACGGGCGATGGATATGCCAATTATGCAACTGAGAATTATCAGAGGTATGTTTCTACCGAGTTAGAAGGTTTTCGGACCTATGATATGTACGGGAATTATGTTACTAGAGGCTTCTCCATTTACAGTTGGACTATTGATAATCCACTTTCTTCGGGAACGGCGGTAAGAAAAGCCCCTAAGTTTGGAGGCTGGTTCCGGAATTTGGTTGTGTCGTCCATGTCAAAGGGTGGTTTTTACTCTTCTCTAATGATTGGAGACGCTATTAGGACTAGGTTGACTCCCTTGACCTTTAATAAGCCTGCTTTTAATGGTATTCAATGGGATTTTTCCTCTGATCGATTTGAAGGTACGCTTCTTACTTCCAGAGTAGCTGCACCCGGTACCGTAGTAATGGGTGAAAATGCACTTGCTCAGCGTTTGGGAGATGTTACGAATCTGTTTGGGGGACATGCTAAAATTAACCTGACAGATTTTTCAAACCTTGGAATTACCTATTTAAATATTGCTAATTTTTCTAGTGCTCGAAAATTGGGTCGCAATTCCTTAAAAGGGGTTCTGACCGGAGATCAGAATGAGGGGCAAGTTGAAACGGTTGTTTTGCGTTTAACTGATGATTCCCCTGAGGATGGGATAGGTGGAGCAAGGTTGTTTTCGGAACGAGTGATAATCGATGGAGTGGAACACCCTGAAATTGTGCCTATTCTCCGTGGAGGGATACGAGATGGTGGGGTTATTGAAGCTAACGGTGTTGAATCGATAGAATTGACATATAATATTGCATCAGATTTTCAAATATTATCTGGGGATCAGATTGAGAGTTTCGAAGAAATCCGAGATATTCAATTCGAATTAGCGCTGGCTAATGATTATAAATTAGAGGTCACCTCAAATTTACAGGTAAACGGTCAGGATGAGCCTGTATTTCTTTTGGTGGAGCGTGCGCATGGAAATGTTAGTGATGGATCGAATCTTCGGTATGTAACATTTGATTACGGCTTGCCTACCGGGCGTGATATCATAGGTGTGAATTTTAATATAGACGATGCAAACGGATTTAATTTGCGTTCTGAATGGGCTGTAAGTAGGGCTTTCCGTCGTTTTCCCAATCAAAATTTCCAGAAACATCGCTTAGCTAAAGATGATGGAGTAGCATATTATGTAACGGCATCTCAAGATTCTTACCCTTATTTTGCCTATGGAGAAATTTATAGAACAGACCCAGAGTATTCTACACGATCTTTTATGAGTGATACACGCGGATTTGTGGATTATGAAAATGTGGAACGTTACACTTTTGAAGCTATTGATGACAACGATGATCAGGATCGTTTTCCTGATTGGCAACGTCTTTGGCAAGGTGGAGATTTCGTATTCGGTACGACGCCTTTTGGTACGGGTGGATTGCCTGACCCGCAAGTTTTTCCAGGTTATGATGAAAACGCTGATTTCATTTCAGATTTTAATCAGAATGAGAATAGTATACCTGATTATGATGAACCGTTTGTTCGCTATTTAGTCGACGATCCTGAATTATTGTTTGGTGTGGATATGAACAATAACGGTATCATTGATCGTTTCGAAAACGATGATTTAGCGGATCTCCCTTATAGACAAGATCGGCGCGGTTGGAATGTTTACGGTGGACTGAACTTGAATGAGCAAGTCCGATTTACAATAGGTAGCTCTTCTGTTGCACAGATTAGTAGTAACAGAGATTCGGAACAATTGTATGCAATTGTTCAAGGCGATTGGCTGTGGTCAGGCTTGGAAGTCAGAGCTTACGAATATGTTAGATCGGTTAAGGATAATATTGAGGATTCGGTTTTATTCTGGACAGATCCAGATGGTTTTAGAGAGGTAGAAGATAGGCTTGAAATGACCGATGCATTTGCGAATACCGGTTACCTGACTTTGGATTATAGTCGTCTCGGGGATCTCAATATATATAACAAGCTCAAATACGATTTTGTTAAGCAACGAGGTGATGAGGCCGACGCAAAAAATGATCGGTTGTTTTTGGGAATAGTTAATCGTATCGATTATCCAGTTTCAATTTCTGAAGATATTCAATTGTGGCCGCGATGGAAGGGCGTTTTCCGCAAGATTAATCCTGCTTTTGAAGATGACCTTGAAACGACGGAATGGTCACATTATTTCATGTTGACTTCTAAATACTCGATTATTCCAACTACTTATCTCGAATATGGAGTAGAATTCGATTTATTTAGAAATTTGGAAGAGAGACCTGAGATTGTGCCAGCTGGATACGAAGAAGATTTTAATGCAACGGTACTTGCAATCCAGTTAGCTAACAGGTCTTCTTATTTGGGATATGCCTTAACCATGAATGCAGGTTTTCGTTTGGAACGCCGGAATTTTGAAAATCGTGAAGACGAGACTCGATCTTTAGTGTTTCTGAGAGCCTTCGCGGGCTTGTCGGATTGATTGCGTAAATCTATCTTTGTTAACGTTCCTGTATCAAAATATACCGGTGGTAGATTTGCTTAAAAAAAATCTAAGCCTCTATCTTATTTGCTAATATATTCACCAATCAGTAACAGATCCGTCGGCGCGTCTCCAATGCGGTGGTTCATCCGGTAGTTGAGGCCCGTGAATTTCTGCTGCTTCCTCATCCAATTCTATTCCTAATCCTGGAGCATTTGAAGCTTCTATGTAACCATTATTAACTGTATGCGAGGTTTTGATAATCCCATTTATCATTTCGCTGCTCGGCGCATATTCCTGTACTGCACAATTGGGTATTGATAAATTAAGATGTAACATTGCTGCAGTACTGACGGGGCTAGCAGTATAGTGACATGCTAATTCTTGATAGTGTATCTCTCCCATTGTTGCTATTTTTTTGCCTTCGGTGATACCTCCGGCGTGACAGATGTCTACTCTTAAAAAGTCAATTAATTCTCGTTCAATCAATTCGCGAAAAGTCCATTTGTCATGTAATTGTTCGCCCGTGCCTATCGCGACGTCCGTATGGGCACGGATATGTGCAAAAGAAGCGGGGTTTTCTGACCTTATTGGGTCTTCCACATAATAAGGCATATAAGGTGATATCTGATTGCAAAGCTGGATGGCCTGAGGTGGTGTTAGACGTGTGTGTACCTCAAAAATTATTTGTATATCGGGACCGACAGTTTCTCTCAGCGCTGCAATGTATTCTACTGATCCATGGAGGCCACGAACTACATTGAAGCAGCCAGAATTGGAAGAGAATGCATCTAAAGGCGATATCCTCAGTACTCTATAGCCATCGTCGATCAGAGTTTTAGCGTGATTTACCATATTTTTGACATTATCACAGGCGACGTGACGATACAACAACACCCGGTCTCTTGCGGCACCTCCTAATAAACGAAATGTTGGTACGCCTAATTTTTTACCTGCTAAATCCCATAAAGCGATGTCAATGCCGGCAAGGGCAGATTGAAGTACGGGGCCACCACGCCAAAAAGTACCACGGAAAATATCTTGCCATATAAACTCGATACGCGTAGCGTCTTGGCCGATAAGTAGTGGTTTGATTGCTTTTAGGGCCTCTACAACGGACAATGATCGACCGCTAAGTGAAGCCTCGCCAAGTCCATCAAGTCCATCGTCTGTATAGATTTTGACATAAACGAATTGTGCAACAGGGAATATTCGAACATCAGTGATACGCAAAATAGGCCTCTCCGTCTTAGGTTTTGATCCAGTCTAAGTCAAAATATGCCAAGCGAATAAATTCATAGGGGCTATTTTTTCCGCATTCATAAAGGCAATAACCATGGCCATTTTCGGTCGTATAAAGGCAGGAATAAGCGGCTGGTCCGTTGTGTAATTCGCGTGTATGTGACCATGTCTGACCATTATCTGAACTTAATCGAACGGTCATGTCCACCCGGCTATCTCGATTTGCCGGATTGGAAAAAAGGAGATAATTGTTGTTTTTTACGGAAATTCGTCGCATGCTTGCCTGACAAATAGGCTCAATTAATTCTGGATGACGTGAGATATTTGACCAAGTATGACCGCCATCCTCGCTATAGGAATATGCTCGAGTGCGCTGTTCGCGGTCATAATTCCTCATATTGAGTAAAAGAGTTCCATTTGGTAATTCAGCTACTTCGCATTCGTTTACCTGATCATTTGGAGTGCTGCCACCCAGATACCAATTTGATCCGCCATCATCGCTGATTATGACATGAGAATAATATTTTTTATTGACGGCTTCTATGTGGTCACAGGGGATAATAAGTCTTCCACTTTTTAGCTGGATTCCTGCCCCAGGTCCTGTAGCGTACCAGGTCCAACAGTCTTTTTTTGTAGTAGAAGTTATCTCAGTTGGTGACGACCACGTACGTCCATGGTCGGAGCTTTGAGAGAGATGAACCGTTCGGGTTCCTTTACTGGTTCCATCAATTATTTTTGATTCTATGTCGCTGCCCAAGTTATGGGTCATTAACAGTGAGATTAGTCCCGTTGTATGATCTACAACTGGACAAGGATTACCACATGTATTATTTGGGTCAGCCCAAACCACTTCTATAGGCGACCAACTAGATCCACCATCTTGGCTACGACGCAGTAACATTTCGATTGTTCCGCTATCGCTATTCCCATCTTTTCTCCCCTCGCAGAAGGCAAGAAGATCTCCGTTTTTTGCGGCAATAATCGACGGAATACGAAAAGTGTGGTAACCAGAAGTTCCACTGACGAAAATATCTTTTTGTTCTAACATAAAATACTCCTGCTGAATATATGACTTAATTATTAGCAAAATATAAGTTGAAGGCAACGCAGAAATGGTGTATGGGATAATCTATTGCTATAGAGAAATACTCAGATTAATTTCTTAATTAAGTGTTATCAATACCAAAAATAATCGAAAAATAGAACATAAAATGAGTTTTTCCTTTATTGATCCGAAAAAGTTAGAGAATGTTGAACAGCATATTCGTTCAATAGGGTGGCTAGAGGTAGATGATTCTGTCGTTAGTGTTGAACGGGCGGGTGAGGGCAATATGAACTGTACATTACGAATTAGGTTAGAATCTGGTTCTTGGATAATTAAACAGGCAAGACCATGGGTCGAGAAATATCCTGAGATCCCTGCACCGGTTGGTCGGGCTGATGTGGAGGCTTCTTTTTATAAATTTACGTCCCACTATGAAAGTGTTTCTGGTTTTATGCCGAGCTTGAAAGCATTTGATAAAGCAAGTAAAACGTTGATGATACAGGACTTAGGTGACGCACAAGATTTCACAGATTTATACTCTTCGGATACCAGTCGTCTGGATATTTTACCAGAATTGTGTCAGTGGTTATCTGCGCTCCACCATATTCAGGTGCCAAGACTTGAGAGGGAAAATTTCTTCAATCATGAAATGAAAGCTCTCAATGGAGAGCACCTGTTTTATTTCCCGCTACAAGAAAATAATGGGATAGATTTAGATAATATTACTCTAGGATTAGGAATCTTAGCGGAGGAATTGATCGCGGATGTCGATTATGTTAAAGCTGTTGTAACCTTAGCAAATATCTATGAACAAGAAGGTAAACAGTTGTTGCATGGTGATTTTTATCCGGGAAGCTGGTTGCGTGATCTAAAGTCTAAAAATTTTTGGATCATTGATCCTGAATTCTGTTTTATGGGACCTGCAGAATTTGATGTGGGTATACTTATTGGGCACTTAGTTCTGGCAGGAACACCTTTAAATAGTGCTCTAGAAGTTTTTGATTTATATCCGAGTCTTCCCCAGTTTCAACCTGAGTTAGCATTGAGGTTTTCCGGAGTAGAAATCATGCGTCGACTTATTGGGGTTGCACAACTTCCCTTAGATTCAGATATAGATAAGAAGAGTGAATTACTAGCCTATTCGAAAAAGTTGATTCTTAAACCCGATTGCATTTATTGAAAGAAGAATATTAATGCCTATTAGTCTTCCTAATATTTTACCTTTGGCCCCGTACTATAGAGAAATGGTATGGGGAGGTAGAAGGCTTGAAACTTTATTTGAAAAAAAACTTCCACCCAAGTTATCGATAGGTGAATCATTTGAGCTCTCTGGTTATGCTGAACGAGAAAGTACAGTGGCTGAAGGGCCTTTAGTTGGAGCTAAAGTAACGCAATTGATTGCAGATTATGGGGCTGAACTTTTTGGGGCCGTTGTGCCCAATGAGAATAGCGGAGATTTTCCGTTATTAATTAAATTACTGGATGCATGTCAGGATTTATCTATTCAGGTTCATCCTGATGATCTATACGCGAAACAAAACGGACTTGAAGACAGGGGGAAAATGGAAGCCTGGTTTGTCCTACATTCATCCGGAGGGCGAGTGGCTTATGGTTTAAAGGACGGTGTTGGTCCTAAAGAATTCGAAAATGCTGTGAATGCTGGTTTGGTTGAGGAAGTAATTCGTTTTTTCCCCGTTAATCGTGGCGATTTAGTTTTTTCTCCGCCTGGAACTGTCCATGCACTCTGCGAAGGTGTGGTGATCTATGAAGTCCAACAGTCCAGTGACCTTACATTCCGAATTTATGATTATGATCGTCCCGGCTTAGATGGAAAACCGAGAGACTTACATTTGAATAGGGCAATGGATGTGATTGACTTTTCAGCCGAACTTCCCTCTCCACAACATTGGTCTACACTTCCTGATGCTACTGAAAAAGGTTGCACTTTAGTCGACTGTGAATATTTCCGTACTGATTATTTCTGTGATTTAAATAGAAGATACGAAGTAGGAGATCACCTTGAAGCGTTAACAGTTGTCAGTGGGTCAGCTAGATTGAGTAGTATAGATGGAGAATATGAATTAGCTGCTGGTAATACTGCGTTATTGAAACCGGGTGCACAGATATTTATAGAAACGGTTGAAGGTAAACTAGAATACATCACTTCCGCTGCATTAGCAGGTGGATAATAGGAGTCAAAATTTTGAAAATTGTTATAAGGGCTGGTGGAATCGGTACGCGTTTATGGCCATATAGTCGAAAGAAACGTCCGAAACAATTTCATTCGATGACAGGAACTGCTACGATGCTACAGGATGCTGTTGAAAGGATAAAACCCATTGCGAGTACAGAAAATATTTATATTTCCACCGGAGCAGAAACAGCATGTTTAGTCCAAGAACAATTACCTGATTTATCAAGAAGTCAAATTATTGTTGAACCTGCTTTGCGTAACACGGGACCGGCAGTTGGGTTGGAGTGTGCTTTGCTCGAAGCACGTGATCCAGGCTGTATTATTGCAAGTTTGGGTTCGGATCACTACATAGGAAAGAATAGAGAGTTTTGTGGCTTGCTCAGTGTTGCGGAAAAGGCATTGAATGATTTTCCAGATTATTTGTTCACCTTGGGTGTTAAGCCAACACGTCCCGAAACAGGCTACGGATATATTTGTCGAGGTTCAAAGTTGACTAGCGTTGATGCAATTTCTATTCACTCTGTAGAGGCTTTTACTGAAAAGCCCGACTTGGAGTCTGCAAAATCATATAATGATTCTGGGAACTATTTGTGGAATAGCAATATGTTTGTTTGG
>MDTA01149356.1_pt1 | contig 16404 bp, 14 predicted proteins | sample 811151 | NCBI WGS metagenome assembly MDTA01 (sample SAMN05326648, study PRJNA326480) | marine metagenome | isolation source: seawater | place: Indian Ocean: South | collected 2010 | reverse complement strand
TTTAAATAATTTAAATAATTTAAATTTTCTTTATTATTTTTATGTTTTTCGATGAGATCAACAATAAATAACAATTTATCATTGATATCATGACCATTGCAAAACTTTGATATTCGAAAAATTGAAATCAGATGCGGTAATAAATATATTTCGTCTAAATACGTGATTATCAAAAGTTCAAAAATAGGTTCACCTGTCGAAACCTGAAGCAATCTTTGAATTTCAGATTTTGCTTCAGTAAATTTTTTTCTATCAAGAAGTATTTGTAAATTTATCATACTCGCAAAATAATCAACTTTTTCTATTTCTAATTTGAAAGTATTTTTAATTTGGAAGTTATTCAAATAACTAGAAAAATTATTATAAATGACGGCATTATTTTTATTTGGATCTATTCCATAAAGTGATTTCATGGCCTCTAGTATCCGAATTGGATGAAATTGCATATCATCATTGTAATCAATATATATAGAGTTATTTAGATAATCTTCGATTTTTTCTTTTACTGACATATTTTTTTATATTTGAATATTTTTTAATATTATTTTAACAACCTAAATTTGTTTGAAAATTTAGATTTTATTTTTATTTAATACAATATGAGAAAATTTTAAAAGCGGCTCAGGTAGGAATTCATTCTATAACTAATATATTCATGAAGTTTTATAGATTTTTTAAACTTAATTTGGTACCCTATATAATAATAGGATTTTTAATTCCAAATTTTGATTTAGTATTTGCTCCAATTATAAAGTTTTTCTCAAACTCAAATGAACCTTTAAATGATTTTCAAAACAAAGCAACACATAGTATAACTTTCATTTTTTTCATATACTTAATTTTTCAAATTATTTCAGAAATAAAGAAAAATCAAAAAAATCAAGAAATTGGTATTGGCTTGTCATTTGGAATATTTTTACATATTTTCATTGACTCATTATTATGGGACAGCGTTTATTTGTTTTGGCCCTTAAAATTACAACTAAATTTTTGGAATATTAAGAATTTATCAATGTTTCATTCAAATATTTTTTTATCATCAGTATTCTTTTTCTTTAGGGTTTTAGCATGGATAATTATAGAATTAACGTTGAAAAAAAATGACATTGAGCATCCTGGATTTATTCCTATAATAATTAGATGGAAAAGACTTGAATTTTACTTATTTTTAACTTTTCTTTTACTTTCAATTTTACAATTTTCTTATTTAAATCTTTTGTTCTATTTATTTTATGCACCTTCTTTAATATTTAGTATTTTTACAATCTACATTATGAGAGATATTTTTAAGTAAAACAAAAAAACTAGATAAAACCATGTTTTTCTAATACGATATAATTATGTATGAGGACATGGGTATTTCCGGACAATAGCCACAGGTACCACACTCAGGTGGTTCAAAACAATTTGTACCTTGAACATGGCATGCACTGTAATCTAATATATTTGATCCAAATTCTACATATTGAGTTATATCTACGACAAATGGTTTGACATCCATTCCAGGACACCATCCTGCCCTACCATAACCCCAAGTTCCATATTGATTAGGTATTGTTCCTGATTGAATCATTTCAATTGATTGACAATGGTTAGTTGATAATGCTTCTGGATGATTCTTATTAAACTCATATACACCGCCATTCAAAGTAAAAACATGGTCTGAATTACAAAATTCCGCACAATTGGAACATGTCATATTTCCCCATCCATGACCAGTTAAATATGCAACAAACTCTACTTTTGTAGCAATATCAGGTACTTCAAAATTTAAAGGTGGTCTATTTTCATTATATTGAGGATTGAAGAGAACCGTGCCATTCCACATAGGAATAAATTCTTTAGGATTATTGATTATTCCATTGGAATCCCTGTAAAATCGAAATTTTAAAGTTAATAAACTATTTGGCCAACCAGATTCTTGGAATCTTACCAGCTTAGTTCCTCCTGGCCTAAAGTGGGCTAAAAATTGGCTTATATCAGTTAAATGATGAGGTTGTCTATCAAATGGTGTAATCCATCTCGTAATTTCGTTTCCTCCATATTCATAGTCCCACAAATGACCCATTTGACCACAACTTTCAATTGTTTCATTATTATAATAAACATATGAAACACAAGTATCATTATTCCATTCAAATCCACTTTCTGTACATAGGCTTTCATCCGACAGCCAGGAATATTCATTACGTTCATAACATATTCCGTCATATATAAATAGCCTTGCTTTTCTATCGTAATCGTCGCAACCTTGATCACTATAATTGCCATTAGAATCAGGACAACCTCTTAAAAGTTCAACAGAAACACCACTATATGAGTTTAGTGTTTCATTTGTTGGAAAATTTATTAATTCTGAAATTGATGCAGCCCAACCGCCTGTATAATATGTTTTTTCAAAAACTACAATTTCATCATATTCTAAATTAGGTTCATAAAGCACGTTAAATTCGTAATTATAATAGTGTGCTTCATGTGCTAAATAACTCAAAAATGTACCTGTAAATCCGTTAGGATTTCCTAAATAACCAATCTGTTTTATTCTTTGAAAACGATCAATACCAAATGAATGTTTATCAGCTAAAATATTTGCAATCCAATTATTTATTGTTGAGAGTCTCTGGGGGACGAAATGTAAGTAAGTCTTCCAATGTTCCTGTTCTTGTAAGGACATTGTTAAAATTAGGTCATCAAATTCTGATTTTATGTCAATAATATTTTGTTCTGGATTATTTCCCTCTGATAAAAAAAAGTAATGGACATTGTCTGGAGAGTTTGCTAAGAGGTCAGCTTTGGTATTTGAATTCCAAAGTGCAGTAGAATTTGGAACATTTGTGTTATAATTGATAAATATGTATGAATCTTGACCATTCCAACTTTCCCTAAAATCAAATTGAGCACCTATATCGTTCACTATTTTAAATATAATATCTGTGATATCTGAAATATTAACTATCCCATCATTTGTCAAATCACCATATTGTATTTGTAAATTATTAAATGGAATATTTCCTAATATATGATTTACACATAGTATTATATCTTGAATATTTAAAACGTTATCTTGGTTAACATCTCCAACTAACTCAGAATTTATATCAGGTAATGAAAAATGACCTGCAAAATCAAAATAATTTTCGCCATATGGCCCTTGATTGAAATCATTTCCTAGTAATATACAAAAAAGTGGTAATGAGACTAGATAGAAAATAAATCTAAACATCTTCTTTTTTCCCTTATAATAAAATAATTAAATATTAATTTAAATTTACTTTAATTATAGATTTAATTTTAAGGTAAAATAAAATAATTTTCAACAAAAAAAATACATTCTAAATTAATGTGATTTATATCTCAAAAATAGATAATAAAGTATTTTTGTGAGCCAAATCCATTTATTGTATTAAATATTATTTTAAAATATTTCAGACAATAAAGGAGAAAAAATGGGACACCAGATTACAGAGTTATTTATAACAGTATTTTTATTTTTAGGATTAAGTAAAGCCTCAGATAATATAAAACCTAAACAGTACTATGCAATTCTTGATTCAGGAAAAATAGTACAAGTAGAGGTAAGTAGGTTCAATAAATATGCATGTCCAAAAAAATGCAGCATATCTCATTTTCATCGCGTACATACACACAATCAAATAAGTGATGGAAATAATGAGATTATAAAGATGATGATTGAGGATAAAAATGAATTTTTACCAATTTCAATAGGAAATGAAAAAATTGTGGATCTTATTGAAATAGGACCAAAAAAGAACGAAGGTAAAAAGAAAAAAACTATGCCAATTAAGTTTGGAAATCAAATACCGTGGCTAAAAAAATAAATTGAGGTTTAATTTTTAATCTGTTAAACTTAAAATTTTACACAATCATTCTAACTTAAATTTTTTTGATTCAGTTATCAATTGCAAAATTTATAATATGAGGTTTACTGCTAGGTGTCCATACCTCATATTTACTCATTACTGATTTAAATAATTTACTAGCTATTATGCCATGCAACCACACACTAGTTTTTGGGTATGACATATTAAAATATTCCATATCAACAAAAGCAAACTGTCTGATAAAAGGAAATATTGAAATATCAGAAATTTGAATTCTATTATTAATAAGGTATTTGGATTTAGTCAATTTTTTTTCATATTTATCTATGATTTGACCAGCGTTGTTCTTGCATTCTTCGATTGAATATTGTTTATTTCTTGAGTGATACTTATATCTATCTAACCATTTTTTAAATTCATTGTCATTTTGCTTAATTAATTTTTTTTGAGTTTCTTTATTATCAAAAAAAACTTCTAATTTATTTGAATGATCTAAAGCCCAGTAAATTATGTCCATACTTTCTTCAAAAGTCTTGTCTGCTGTTCTCAAAACTGGAACCGTTCCTTTAGGTGAAATTTCAAACAAACTAGTTGGTCTGTCTTTCAATAAAATCTCTCTTAATTCTATTGTAATTCTTGCTATTGATAATGCCATCCTGGCACGAATCGCAAAAGGTCATCGACGAAATGAATATAAAACTGGATATTTCATTTTTTCATATTAACATAATTTAAGGGTATTTCAATATCCAATTTTTCAAGCTCAGAAATAACTCGTTGCAAATCATCGATTTTTTTTGCTGAAACTCTTAATTGGTCTCCCTGGATTTGCGACTGAACTTTTATTTTCATTGCCTTTATTAATTTGTTGATTTTTGAGGTAATTTCTTTACTAATACCTTCTATTAAGTTTACTTGCTGTCTAACCCTCATACCAGATAATTTCTCCTCATCTAAGAATTCATACGTTTTTAATGAAATTTTTCTACTAATTGATCTATTTTGAAGCATATCTCGTATGGCAGCGAGATGCATATCATTGTTTGCAAGTATTGTTATATTTTTGTCAGTTTTATTTAATTTAATATCTGCATCTGTCCCTTTTAAATCATATCTTGTTAAAATATCTCTTTTTACGGTATTAACGGCATTATCTATTTCCTGCATGTCAAAAGTGTTTACTATATCGAATGAAGGCATATTTTTCCTTTCATAATTAATTATAGTTCTAAAAGATAAACTATCATTTTATATTTTTAGAAATTTTATTTAATAACTGTTTTACAGATTGATGATCTGGATTAATTGATTTCGCAATTTTAGAGAATTTAATGGCTCTCTCTAAATCTCCTATCTCATAATATGAATCGGCAATCATGACATAATACCTACCAATTTTATTTGGATAATAATCAATTACAAAACTCAGATATTTTATAGATTTCTCAAAATCTCCATTTCTGTAATAGTCTAATCCTTTATTTATAGATATTTTAATACTTAACGCCCATATTACAATAAAAGAAAAAGTAAATTTGAAAAAAATATTTAATATTTTTTTACTAAAATTTTGAAAAAACATAAATGATAAAATCACTGAAATTCCAAAACTTAAAAAATGACCCATACCAAATAAACCATCAACTGAAAATCCAAATATCAACACTAAAAATAAAAAACTAATATCTTTCGATCTAAAATTTAAAAATAAATTTTTTGTTTTAGGATCTTTATAAATATTTTCACCATTAATAAAATCACTTAATTTTAAATTTTCGTCAATTGGACTTAAGTAGGAATATGTCAAAGCTTTTGTTGGACAACCATCAGTACATATCATACAATTTGTACAATTTGTGTTAACAACTTTATTGTACTTATTTATTTCATAACTGACATCAATACCTATTGGACAATTTTTTGTACAATTACCTGATTCAATACATCCATTATTATGACGAATTTTAAAAATAGATAAAGCAGCTGGAATCTTTAAAAATGCACCCCATGGGCAGATGAATCTACAGAATCCTTTTCTACCTAAAAGGTAAACTATCAAAAATCCATCAATGAAAAACGTCAGTAAGCCTATTACAAATCCAGGTAAAAATTTCCAAATATTTGGTTTATTTAATTCCAACTCAATAGACCAAGGATTATGATAAGCATAGTCTAAATTGGGAATGATATAAAAATGTAAAAGTATAAAAAATGGTAGTATTACGACTAAACGTGAGTTAATTGTTTTTGGTGTTATATTTAGTTTCTGAAGTATGAACCAACTAAATTCCTGAACTGCACCAAAATGACAAGCCCAACCACAAAAAAATCTTCCAAAAACTAATGTCGAAAATAATGCAAGAAATACCAAAATCACTCCTGCATTTATTTTACCAATTTTTAAAAAAGAATGGAAGAATTCTTGAAAATCAATACTTCCAATATGATTTTGACCTAATCCTAAGACATGAAAAAGAATAAAGATATGTATTAATATTAATGAGAAAACCCTGTAATACTGCACAAATTACATTGTTAAGATTTTTGTTACTAGCATAACTATATCAACAATATTTATATTATTATCATAATTTAAGTTCATATGCCAAAACTGTGAATCATTAATTTGAACCTCTTCAAGAACAATATAGATTAATGAGGTTATATCTAAAATATTCAAATTATTATCGAAGTTACAATCCCCTTTATAACCAACTAAACCTAGATCCTCAACAATTGTTAAAAGTGTGTCAACTGGTATATTTTGGTATATCACAGTTTTAAATTCCACTGAATCTACAATAAAAGATGGCCACCTTACCTCTATTTGATCAATAAAACTAATATCTCCAAAACCAAAATGAATAGTCAAATCGTCCATACTCCCGTGCCCTTTACCCGCAACTATCTCTCGCGAATAAACCTCATCACCGACAAAAGCTCTAACTCTTGCTCCAATTGCAGACTTGTTGGATTTTCTTGTTAAATAATTTTGCTCACCATAATCATTTGCTCCTTCTAAAATTATCTTTAACCATTTGTTATCTATGTTGTTTTCAGTATTTGTAAAATTGTTGTACAACAGACTAACAAATTTTGGACCTTCAGGAGCACCATGACTACCCATTTCTAATCCAGGAACAAAAACGTCTAACCACCCATCCATATCATAGTCAGTCGTAATTACTTCTTGGCCTGAACTTAAAAATTGAGGAGAAAATTCATTCGACCAAACTTCATCTACTTTCGAAAACAAATCATCTGAATTACGCATATTTGTAGTCCAAATATCATTTATTCCATCATTATCAAAATCACCCCAAGCAACACCATTACCCAGGGAATCACTCTCTAAACCTTCATCTGTTGCTATGTTTTCAAAAGATCCATTATTATTTAAAAACAATCTATTTACATTCCAATTAACTAAATATAGATCAAAATCTTCATCATTGTCATAATCACCCCATGCCGCTCCATATCCCTGACTACCCTGTTCAGATACGTCAAAATCCGTTAGATTAACATCAAGTGCAATATTAACAAAAGGTACTTCTAAATTAATATTGTAATCAATTTCACTTCCATTTCTGATGATAGTTTCATTTCTCATCAACCAATTTTCACCCCATTTACGAACGACAAATACATCTTGGTCCCCATCATTATCGTAATCTATGATAGCCAAACATCGTGATGAACTAGAGTCATCAGAACCAAATTCATATCTTAAACTAAATTGTGGAACTCCATTTTCATTTAAGCCTGTGTTTTCTAGTAGATGAAATTGTAGATAATTCCAAGCTGAAACAGTTATTATGTCTAAATCACCATCTAAATCATAATCTAGTAATCCATTGCTATGCATGTTCTCAAATTCATCATTTTCAAGATAAGGGTATGTATCAAAATAGTGACCACCCTTATTTAATAAAATCTCATGAACATCTGTAATATTATATCTCCATTTTAAAATATCTGGATACCCGTTATTATCAATATCCCCTGCGACTAAACCAAAAGCCCCAGTTTGACTTATGTTACCCGAATGTGGTCTAGTAAAAACACCATTCATATTAACAAAATAATGACTTTGCTCCCAACCATAATACAAATCAGGATCTTTGTCTAAATCAAAATCTATTGCAAGAGCACACTTAGATTTCATATCTCTGAAATTAGGATTTTGTTGGTTCACATATGAACTGTATAACCCACTGGACATATTTTGTTCTTCTGTGCCAGCATTAAAGTTTGAGGCATCTGAATTAGTTACAACAAAGAAAATTTCACCTGCTATTAATATAAAACAAACTAAACTGATGAAAAAGGCTACTAATCTAAAAAATTTAAATCTTATATTTGCTATTTTAAATAATTTTTCCATTCTCATATTTTAATATAAAATATCCTCGGAATTTAAAATTAATTTTCTTTAATTTAAAGATATCAATATTAATTGATAAAATTAAATATTTAATTATTTATTTAATATGTTAAATTAAGATATTAGAATTTGCACCCGTAGCTCAACTGGATAGAGTACCTGGCTACGAACCAGGCGGTTACAGGTTCGAATCCTGTCGGGTGTACAACTTCTTTAAATGTAGTTTTTCAATAATAATTACATTTAAATCACACCTTTTTCTTTGAACCTTTATAAATTTTATAACCAATCAATCTACCATCTAGATTCCCAATTCTCAATGGTAATTTTAAAAATGTTTGGAGACCAATTTTTTTAATTAAGTCCCTATTGCCACAAATTAAGTAAGCAACGAAATTCTCACATCTATTTTTTAATATATCTCCAAACTTCGAATATAAATATTTTAGTTCATTTTCTGAATTTAAGCGAATTCCATAAGGAGGGTTTGTAACTATCTTTCCTTTTTCTGAAAATGGAAACCAATTTTTTATATCTGTATTTCTGAATTTAATATTTTGTTCAACATTAGCTTTTTTTGCATGTATTTTTGCAATTTGGATAGAATTGTTATTAATATCAGAGGCATGAATGAATATTTCATTTACTATTTTGATTTTTGCGTTTGTTTCATCTCGAAAATTTTCCCAATATAACTTGTCAAATTCAGGCAAATGATAGAAAGCCCAATTTTTTCTAAATTTTCCTGCAGGTATATTTTTTAAAATTTGAGCAGCTTCGATAGCTATCGTTCCTGATCCACAAAAGGGATCAAAGAGTTTATCTTGCTTATTCCATTCAATAAATTTAATTATTGATGATGCCAATACTTCATTAATTGGAGCAGAATATGCGATAGATTTGTAATTTCTCTTATACAGTGGATATCCACTTGTATTCATTAATAACTTACTGTTCGTCTTATCAATTAAAATTAAAAAATTTAAATCACCGCTTTTTGTATTTACGCTCGGTCTAACTAATTTTTTTTTTGTAAAATAATCAACAATGGCATCCTTCCCTTTCAATGCAATATAATGAGTATTTTTAAATTTTTTTATTTTTTGAATACATTTAAATGAAAATGTATAATTTGTTTTAAATAATTTTTCCCAATCATTTTTATAAACTGAATTATATATAGTATGTTCGTTTTTTATATTTATTGAACATATCTCTACCCACAATATCATACCAGTTCTTGAGAGATAATTCACTTTATATATATCTTCCATAGTTCCAAAGAATGAAACACCACCTTTGGTTATTTTTCGATGACTTATACCGATGGATTTTAGTTCCTGACTACATGTAGTCTCAAAGCCTTGAATACATGTTAGAAATAAATTATATGGTGATTCTATCATAAAATAAATAAGCCCTCAATTGAGGGCTTAATAACTCAAAAATACCATTGATAGTTATTCGCAAACAGTTGAAATTAACTTTTCACAAACGACATAGGGATCCATATTTGCAGAAGGTCGACGATCTTCCAAATACCCTTTACCATTGTGTTGAGTAGCCATTGGGATTCTTATTGAAGCCCCTCTGTCACTAACTCCATACCTAAATTCTTTAATACTACATGTTTCATGAAGTCCTGTTAATCTTTGCTCATTATCTGAACCATATGCGCTTATATGTTCATTATGTTTTTCGCCTAACTTTTCACAAGCTTTTATTATAACCTCTAATCCACCATCTTCTCTCATCGCTTTGGTAGAAAAGTTTGTATGAGCACCTGCTCCATTCCAATCTCCTTTAACTGGCTTTGGATGTAAAGAAGCACTAACACCATAATTCTCAGCAATTCTATAAAGTAACCACCTAGCTAACCAAACTTCATCGCCGACTTCTAGTGCTCCAACAGGTCCAACTTGAAATTCCCATTGTCCTGGCATCACTTCTGCATTAATACCAGATAAATTAATTCCAGCCGCTAAACAGGCATTCATATGCTCTTCAACAATTTCTCTTCCATAAACTTCTTTAGCACCTACACCACAATAATATGGTCCTTGAGGTGCGGGATATCCATTATCAGGCCAACCAAGAGGTGTTTCACCTACAAAAAAAGTGTACTCTTGCTCTATACCAAACCATGGTTCTTCATTTTCATGCTTTTTCATTAAATTCCTCAAGGCAGCCCGTGAATTTGATTTATGAACTGAACCATCTGCGTTGAAAACCTCGCACATCACTAAAATATCATCACCACCTCGTATTGGATCAAGTGTAAAAAAAACTGGTTTCAGTAGACAATCACTAGAGTGTCCCTCAGCCTGCATTGTACTCGATCCATCGAAACCCCAATCAGGAAGTTGGCCTAGTTTTTTTACCGGTCCATCAATTATCATGGTTTTTGATCTCAAATTTTGGGTGGGCATATGACCATCAATCCAAATATATTCAGCTTTTATTTTTGACATTATTTTTCCTTTTAAATACTAATTTTCATTTTCAAAGTAAATTGGTGATAAATCTTTATAAGATGATAAAATTAATTGAGTGTTTGTTCGAATCACACCAGGCCATGATTGAATTTTTCTCAAGAGTGTTTCTAGGGATTTTGTATTTTTTGTTTGCACCAGTAAAATATGAGAACCCTCACCCGTTGTGGTAAAACACCTAACTACCTCTGGCATTTTATTCGCCTCAAAGATTACTTTCTCATAATACTTTGAGGAATCCGAGACAACAGTTATGATCGCTGAAACATCTAACCCTAAGGTATTAGCATCAATAACTGCTCTAAATCCTTTGATGACACCTGACTCTTGGAGTTTTTTAATTCTTTCCGCTGCTGCAGGAACTGATAAATCAACTCTTTCTCCAATGTGACTTGCTGTGGCGCGCCCGTCTAATTGTAGCTCCATTAATATTTTCTTATCGATATGATCTAATTTCATTAATTTTTCTTTCTCTTCTATTCTAATTTACAATGCAATAAACACATTTATGCAATAATTATTTTTGAAAATATTATATAATACCTAAATAATTTTACTAAAAATATTTTTTAATTTAAATTATTAAAATAGCATAGATAGTTTAAATCTTTAAAATGATATAATTATTTATTATGAAACTCGGCTATTTTAGTTGAAAAACAGAAAATAAATTTATTTTTTAAATTAAAAACTGTTAATTTATATATAACATTAAAAATTACTTTATAAAACAATTATTATGATATTAATAATAGATAATTACGATTCATTCACTTACAATTTATATCAATACATCGGAATGATAAATTCTAATGTTCAAATCGTGACCAATAATCAGATAACAACCGCAGAAATTACTGATATGGATGTTAGTCATATCGTAATTTCACCAGGACCTGGTAAACCCGAAGATGCTGGAATTTCTGTCGATGTAATAAAAACTTTTGGAGAAAAAATACCTATTCTGGGAGTTTGTTTAGGGCATCAGGCTATTATAACAGCCTTTGGTGGTAGAGTAGTCAAAGCAAAAAAAATTATTCACGGAAAAACATCGTTAATCACACATAATAGTTCATTAATATTTGATGGAATGAATAATCCATTCAAGGCTACGAGATATCACTCACTAATTGCAAAAAATAAATATTTCCCTGAAGATTTAATCATTACTGCAAAATCAAATGATAATCAAATAATGGCATTAGAGCATATCAAAAATCCTTTATACGGTTTACAATTTCACCCTGAATCAATAGAAACAGAAAATGGTTTAAGATTGATAAAAAATTTCCTTAAAATTAAACCTTAATATTTTTTAATTAAATACATAGGATTAAATAAATTTGACTTTTATCGGCTTGCAAGGAGCTATAGGGAGTTTTAGTGAGGAAGCGTCTATAACATTTGCTAAAAATCATGGTATCCAAAACTATCAACTAGAATACCTAATTAGTTCAAAAAATGTATTAAAGTCTCTTCAAGATAGAAATATAAAATTTGGAATAATCGCAATGGAAAATGCCCAAGGTGGTATCGTAATCGAAAGCGTAAAAGCATTAGCCAGCTATCGATGTGAAATTGTAGATATGTTTCACTTGCAAATAAAACAAAACTTACTTGTAAGGCCGGGAATTCACATTGGACAAATAACAGAAATTCATTCTCATCAACAAGCATTAAGACAATGTAGAAATTATTTATCAGAACATTTTTGGACAAGACCACTCATTGAGTCAGATGATACTGCAGAAGCAGCAAGAAGATTAAAGCAAGGTAAAATACCAAAAACAGCAGCTGTTATCGGAAGTGAATCATGTTCCAAACAATATAATTTAAATATATTAGAGAGGGACATTCATGATTTAAAAAATAATCTCACACTCTTTTTAGGATTAAAAAATTTAAATGATTAAAGGAAATATTTCATTGCCAGGTGATAAATCAATATCCCATAGAGCTTTATTTTTCTCTAGTCTAACAAGTGGAGAAAATTACATTAGCAATATATGTACTGGAGATGATGTCGAATCCACAAGGCAATCTTTATATGAATGCGGTATTAAATCAACAAAGACAAATAGAAATATTAAGATCATCGGAGGAAAGTTCTCTGCACCATCTAATTCTTTAAATTGTGGAAATTCAGGTACCACGGCTAGGCTTATAGCTGGTTTATTAGTTGGTCAAAATATTCCTGCGAAACTAATTGGAGATACCTCGCTTTCCGCAAGACCAATGAGAAGAATTATAAATCCCCTTAATTTAATGGGAGCTAAAATTGATCATAACAACGTTTTTTCCTTACCAATAAAATTATTAAACTCGAAGCTAAATGGAATTAATTATAAAATTCCCGTTGCAAGCGCTCAGATAAAATCTTGTTTAATATTGGCAGCATTGGGGGCAAAAAATAGCTCAATCATAGAGGAGATCACACCTACGAGAAATCATACTGAAATTATGCTGGCAAATATGGGTGCTAAAATTAGTATTAAAAAAAACACTATACATGTGGATAAAATGAAAGGATTTTTGAATAATTTTGAAATAAAAGTACCAGGTGACCCGTCTTCTGCAGCATTTTTTATTGGAGCGGCACTGCTAATTCCAAGATCAAAATTAGTAATTAAAAATTTACTTCTCAATCCAACAAGAATTGGATTTATAAAAGTTTTAAAAAGAATGAATGCACATATAAGTATCATACGGCAAGAAGAAATAATGGGAGAAATAGTCGGAGATATTCAAATTTCATATAGTCAACTGAATTCAATTGACATAAATTTCAATGATATCCCTTCAATGATTGATGAGTTGCCAATTTTTGCTCTAATTGCCTCACAATCAGATGGTATAACAAGAGTAACAGGGGCCAAAGAACTAAGATATAAAGAATCTGATAGAATTAAATCAATATGTGAAAATTTAAAGAAAATAGGAGTGAATATTATTGAACTTATTGATGGATTTATAATCGAAGGGCCTTGCCATTTATCAGGAGGTATTATCAAATCTCATAACGACCACAGAATTGCTATGACATTTGAAGTTGCAAATCTTTTAACAGAGGAAGATATAACTATTGATAGTTCAGATTGTATAAAAATCTCCTTCCCTGAGTTTTACCAAACTTTACATGAAATCACTCATTATTAATTTTATGCATTATTTCAATGGTAGCAGATAGCATTTAATGATTAATATAAGATGTTTATTTATTAAATAATTTATAAAAATTCGAAACAATATTGGAGTACCAATTGAACCGATTAACCATAAAAATTATTTTATCTTGGTTTTTAGTTATTATTATTTCCTGCGGAGGAAAAGAAAAATCAACTCCCATAGGCTTAAGAGTTAAACCTATTTCAATTAAAGAATTTGATGTACCTCCAGGCGCTGATCCAAATATCTCTGCTGAATTAGGTGGTAATGGATTTGATGAAATTGCAACAAATCTTGGATGGGAAACATCAAGCCCAAATAGAATCATGGGAAGTAATGATGCAAAAAAAGGTGGTAGATTTACCACACATTTCACTGAATTCCCAGCATCTTTAAGAGCATATGGTAAAGATTCAAACTATGAAGTGATTTCTCTTATGTCATCACTGGTATACGAATCTCTTCTTAGCATTGATTCTGAAACTTTTGACTTGAAACCCATGTTATGCAGTCATTGGAAAATAAGCGAAGATTTTAAAACTTTTCAACTTAGAATTGATCCTAAAGCAAGGTGGGCAGATGGAAAACGTGTAACTACAGATGACATTTTAGCAACATATAAATTACTGACAGATGAAACAATCCTTCAACCATATTATAATGTAGTATTTGAGAAATACACAGAACCAAAAATAATAAGTAAATATATCGTAGAAATATCATCTAAAGAAGTTCACTTTAAAAATATCCTAGATTTTGCATGGGGAATGGCACTGCTTCCCGCTCATTATATAGATGGCCTATCAGGTAGTGAATATTTAGAAAAATTTCATTTTAAAATGATGCCAGGAACTGGCCCATACACTTTACAAGATGATAAAATCAAAAAAGGGAAATCTATAGCTTTAACAAGACGAACAGATTGGTGGCAAGCTAGCTATGATAGGAATACAGGATTATACAATTTTGATGAGCTTAAATTTATAATAGTACAAGACGATCGACTCAGTTTAGAAAAATTTAAAAAAGGTGAATTTGATGCATATACGATTGGAAGAGCGCAATGGTGGGTTGAAGAATTTGATCTAACAAATCAAGATTTCGACTACCTCCATCGAGGTTTAATCCAAAAACGTAAAATTTTCAACAATCACTTATCAGGAACTTCAGGTTTAGCATTTAACATGCGTGAAGGGAGAATTTTCAATGATATTAACTTAAGATTAGTGATGGCAAAACTTTGGAATAGACAACAGCTCATAGAAAAATTATTTTTCAATGAATATGTTCCAATTAAATCTTATTTCCCTGGAGGTCAATATGAAAATCAAGCAAATGAACTTGTAACTTATGACCCTGAAGGTGCTGTAGAATTATTAACTAAATCAGGTTGGTCTGATAGAAATAAAGATGGATGGTTAGTCAAAGATGGTCAAATATTTGAAATTGATTTTGGTATTGATCAATCAATGGAGAGAATTTTTACACCATATCAAGAAGATTTAGCAAAAGTTGGTATCAAAATGAATCTGAAATATATTGCAAGACAGACAATGTTTAAAAATGTCATGAATGAGCGTGATTTTGATATTCATTACCAAGGTTGGACTATGCCAACTTTTCCCAACCCAGAAACCCATTATGGTTCAGAAGCGGCAGACCAAAGTGGAACAACAAATATTACTGGATTTAAAAGTAATCGTGTAGATGAGATATCATCAGATTATAAAACAATGTTTAATCCAAAAGATAGGATAGACGCTCTACGTGAAGTTGATAAAATTGTTTACCAATCACACGCATACGCTTTAGGATGGCGAGCACCTTACTCATGGAGATGTGGTTTCTGGAATAAATTTGGTATGCCAGATCATTATTTAGGATATTCAGGTAATTGGAAATCAGCATACGCATATTGGTGGTATGAGCCAAAACTCGCAACTAAAGTATATCAAGCAAAAGATGATAAATCAATCACGTTTCCGCATGGAAATACTGAAATATATTATAATGATTTAGAAAAATATAAGAATTAAATGACAACTTATATTATCAGAAGACTTCTTTTAATGATACCAACATTTTTTGGTATCACCGCATTGGTATTTACTATACTTCAAGTTGTTCCTGGCGGACCTTTTGAACAAGAAATGTTGCGTATTAAGTCAGCACTGATGACTGGTGGAGAAGGTGGTGCTGGAGGTACTGGTAATGGATCTAGTGCTATACAAATCCCAGAAGAAGCACTTAATAAATTAAAGGAATATTATGGATTAGATAAACCAATATATATGCGGTATTTCATTTGGGTGAAAAATATTCTTGTCCTAGATTTAGGTAAGTCATATACTTATTCAGAGCCTGTTTGGAATCTAATAAAAGAAAGACTTCATATATCGGCTTATTTTGGACTTATTTCTTTCATACTTTCATATATGGTCTGCATTCCTTTAGGTATATTTAAAGCAGTTAAACATGGGTCAAAATTTGATAAAATATCTAGTATTATTGTTTTTAT
>MDTA01165448.1_pt1 | contig 16406 bp, 25 predicted proteins | sample 811151 | NCBI WGS metagenome assembly MDTA01 (sample SAMN05326648, study PRJNA326480) | marine metagenome | isolation source: seawater | place: Indian Ocean: South | collected 2010 | reverse complement strand
TGTTCCTGCTGTTGTCTTGCCCTGTATTGTGTCTACTGATAGTGTACTCATTGGGCAATCTCCATGAGGGTTAATGTAGTTCCTTGTCGAGCATCATCACTACTTCTTGTACCAAGATACAAAATACCAGAAGCGTTTACCTTCATTTGTAACTTGTAGGTGGTTGCTGATGTAGTAGCAGGACTATCTAAAAACTCAAAGTGTAACTGATGGAGTTGATCTGTGCCATTGTTGTATAAGGTTCTTGAAGATGTAAGACTTTGCACTGTTGAAGGAAGTCCAATATTTGTTGAATCTCTTACAATATTAAATAATGCAACTCTGGAGCTTGTGTCCATACCATATGCACCACTAAGAGTTACCAAAACTTTATTATTTACAGATTGTGGTGTTATTGTAAGAGTAACTCCAGTTACATCTGTGTAACTTGTTGAATTAGATTGATAATGGTCATCTAGTTTAGTCGTACTGAGTACTTGCACCACATACCTATTCGTACCTGCTGTCTGTCCTCGTAAGTTGTCTACTCTTAATGTACTCAAGATAATGCCTCATCATGTTCTTTAATTTTTTGTGCTATCCAATCATCAGTAGGTTTTGCAGTTTCAGTATCTTCCCAAACAAGAACATCATTTACAAATCTATACTTTGCATTTGGATACTCTTTTTTAAGAATCATATCAGGTGTTGCTTTCATATCATCTTTTGAAACTGGCTTTATTAAATCTTCCATCGAACCCATTATCCTATCCTCAAAAAAACAATTTTATTGCCATTATTTCTAACCCAATAATTACTACTTGTTCCATATTCTATGCAATACCATCTAATATAAAGTGTAGATGATGAACCTAATGTAAATGGTGCAAGTTGACTATGAGACACATCTAAATAAGAATTTGTTGAATTTCCCCACTTAGGAACAGTAGCATAATGATATCCATACTCCTCACCCCCTGCTTGACTTCCTAAATATAAAAAGGGCAAATAAATTCCAGTAGAATTAGAATTGCCATGATTTTCAAAAAAATTAGCCTGAAATTTAAGAAAAGGAATCCACGTTCCAGCCGCTAATGTATAAGTAAAGTCATAAGCTGTATTCACAGATTTGTTGGTACTATTACCATAATCGAATGTTGATGTTTCTAAAACTTTTAGTCCACCTACATTGAACTGTGTTCCTTGAACTGCACCAGTCGAAGTAATCGCACCACTTCCTAAAGTACCAGATACTGTTGTGTTTCCACTACTGTCAATAGTCTGAGCCGTAGTGCCATTCGTGTGCTTTATATTCTGTACTAGAAGGTTGCTCATATGATTGCTAGATTACCTCCTGAGTTTACTGTAATGGTTATGCCAGAAGATACTGTCAGAGGCCCTGTAGCTGTAGCATTCTCTGTAGCTTCTATTGTTGTATTCACATCTACTGTTTGTGAGTTTGTTCTAAACATACCACCATTTTTAAATGTTCCTTTGTTCTGTGTAGGTATCGTAATACTTGTATCTGTTGCACCAAGATAAATTACAAAGATATTTCCTGTGCCACTTGATGGTGCTTCTGAAAATGTCAAACTTGTTCCATTAGGAACTGTAAAAGAATCCACACTCTCCTGAATAACTCCATCTACACTGACAACAATGTCCTCTTGAGCAACTGTCTGATTTAAGGTAAATACTGTTGTTGATCCATCTCCATTGAATTCCTGAGTAGCAGGTCTTGATGAAAAACTAGAACCAATTTGATTTCCTACATATGGCATTATCTCTCCTATGTACTTATAGCATCAACTACAGATACCCAAACATCTGCACTACTTGCTGTATTACTTTTAATTTTCAAAGCATCTCCACTTATCATTACTAGCTTTGCACCTCCATCTAAAACTTGCAATGCTGATCCTGCTGGTATTGGTGTATCCTTTTGGAGATGAATATCGTTTGAACCATCATTAATGTAAACCTCTACAGTTATTTGTGAGCTTGTTACATTTGCAACATGAATGCCAACTATTGTATCATCTGAGTTTGCTGTCCTTAATGTAACAGCACTTGTTCCAACTGCATTTGCTGTATTTCTTTCAAAATCTTGTGCCATACTTTCTCCTTATAAAGCAACTGCCATAGCTATAGCAAATCCTGCTGTCACACCATCTCCTGATGCGTATGTTTTCAATGTTGAAGCAGTTACTTTTTTGTTTGTACCTCCTGCTCCATCATCCACAATAAACAAATCTGCATCTGCAAGAGTAGAAACAGAACTTCCTGCTCCATCAATATCAAGTGCTGATATTGCTACCTTGTTTGCTGTTGATATTGTACTTAACTTACTATCAGGGATACTCCCTGCAAGTTTTCCCTCTGCAATACTTCCTGCCAACATTGCGTTAGTGACTGATCCTGTGTCTCCTGTTCCCACCAATGTTCCTGTAGTAGAAGGAAAATCAATAAGTGCTTCTGTATGATTAATCTTGTTTGATCCAAGAACAACTGCATGATTTCCCATGAGAGCATGACTTGAACATTGATAATAAAGAATGCTTGGTGTGTCTTCTGTAACAACTATCTGTGTATATGCTCCAGAACTGCCAGGCGTTCCATTTGTTGTCACCCCTGTTGTATATGCTGTTGTTTTGTCAGCATCTAAATAAAATCTCAATGGATGACCACCATTTGATGAATCTGATTGATCAAACCTATAATAATATCCTGAATCAGAAGTTACGTTATCTACTCCATAAAATGTCAAAGCAGGAGATTGTAATCCATTAAGAACATACGCATTGCTACTTCCATCTCCCTGATATGGATGTCCTGATTTAGAAGCAACTGTAACTGTAAATGTGATAGGTGCTGATGAGCTTCCATATCTTCCTGAATGAGAGCTTGCTGAACTGAGAACAATATTTTCTAAATTCTTATCTTGTCCATCCAAGTCACCCCCTAATTGTGGTGTTGTATCCTCAACAACATTTCCAATTGCTGTTCCTGTTGCTAGTCCTGCTACAAGTGTGCTTCTTGTGATTCTTTTCAATCCACCTCCAGATGTATCAACAGCAAGGAAAACATCATCACTTGCAACTGTTGATATTTCACTCAATGATCCAACAGCTACTGAATTAAAGTTAGTACCATCTGCAATGAGAAGATTTCCTGCTGTATTTGTTCCCATAGTAATATCATCACCAGTAACAGTCAGATCTCCTGTAATTGTGCAGTTACCACTTGCATTCAGGGTTGTAAATGATCCTGCTCCTGCTGAACTCCCTCCTATAGTCACACCATCAATAGTTCCTCCATCAATATTCGCAGTTGTTACATCAATGGATGCTAGGATGTCTTGTTCTATTGCATTGTTTAATTCTGATCGTGTTATCTTCTTTGTAATGTTTGTGCTTGAATCAACAACAAGAAATAGATCATCACTTGCAGTAGTTGATCCAGTTATAGCTGTCATCTCTGATATTTTTTGTACTGGCATTAGCTAACTCTCCAATTTGCTTGCCCAGATGATCTTGCTAATTCTGTCAATCCCCAAACTAAAGCATCTAATCTATCAGGAGAAGAACCTCTCAATCCTGTATAGCTAGTCATTTGATCTTCCAGTTTTGACAATACACCAACATGGCAAACCTTTTTTTGTTCATACAATGCTGATATAGGCTCTGCCCTTACCATTTTTCCTCTAGTAGCATGGACAGATTTATAAGGCACTTGATTGTCAATACTTCTTAACAATCTTTCTACAAGATCTCCACCATTGTTAGTCTCTGCTACAATCCTATCAGCTCCAAACTGATAAAAAAGATCAATGGCTTTTCTTGCCCAAGAATCTGCACTCAATTTACCAGAACTATCATCCAGAACATAATAACGATTATTCTGGCATTTGCCAACAACTATTATTCCTGTTTCATCACTTGATTCATTTGCAGTCACAGCAGGATCAAGAGAAACAACAACTCTTTGCATCTCTGGTAGCTGTTCTTTGTTTATTCTACATGACTCTATCATTTCATAGTTCCATAGTGCACCCTCTAAAGAATCAAGCACTTCTGCATATAATTCTTGTCTACCTAATTGAGTTCCCTCATATCTCTCTCTCAACTGTGCAAGAGCAGATGGAGCAAGATTTGCCTCATTCTCAAATGTAGAACCCCTTGTGAGAATCACATCTCTGTCCTTTCTTTTTACTAAGTCTACTATGAGAGATGTAGGTCTAGGTGTTGTTGTAATGACACACTTAGGATTCGTTCCAAGTCTTAGACCAAACATTAACTGATCAAAAGCATCAGTATATCTCCAAGCGGCTAATTCATCACACCAAGCTCTGTGAAATTGAGCCCCCCTTAATCTGTCTGGTTCTATTGCCGCAAATCCCTGAATCTTTGATCCATTGAACAAATGAATCTCAAAAGTAGATCTATTAAAGGATTTTCTATTACCATTATGATAACAAGCATCTGGAATGCAGGATAGTAACCCACTGATCCCCTCAAAGCATACTCTTCTTAGATCTCCCCCTGTTGGAGCAATAACTGCACAAAGACTGTTTGGGTGGTGTAAAGCATAATGAATTATATCTTCTGCACCTGTTCTAGTCTTTCCCCATCCTCTTCCTGCAAGAATTAACCATATTGCCCATTGTCCTTTGGGTGTTCTCTGATTTAATCTGCTGTTTTTCGTGTACCAATCAATGTATGATTTGTGAGCTATCTTTGTTTGGTGAGAAAAGTTCTTGGATAGTTTCGTAAGCTTCGTGTAGCTCTCTTTAAATTGTTTCTGTGTTAGTTGTGATGTTGGCATTCTCAGTTGATTCTCCAAAAGCTAATCTCCCTACTTTCTGTGCTTTCTCCAATGCCATAGAAAGGCTATTGATTTCTGATGCTTTCAATAAATCAATTGGATCAGTTTGTCTAAGGGTCAACTGTCTTTTTGGATCAAGCTGTTTTCTTTGTCGTAACTCTTGAGCCTTTTGATTATCTTCAGTCAGAACATTCGCAATGGTTGCTTGAAGAGATCGTGCAAGACGTAAGCTATCTAAATCAAATTGAACTGATTGATTTATAATCTCTTTACGTTTCTTGCTATCTGAATCTTGAATCATCTTAGTTTCAAATATTGCTCTTTCATCTTTCCAGTTTTCTAACTTTGACTTTCTATGGATCGTATTCCAATGAATGCCATTAGCTTTTGCTAGGGTTTCTAATGATGGATAAGTTCTTTGCCCTTGTTCATTCTCAGATCCTTGAACATAAGCATTTCGTATCTCAATCCACTTTTCTGCTGAAATTTTATTTTTTTTGCGTTGAACCATGTTATTATACTAAAAATCCTTAATGGAGCGTTAAATGTATATACACAATAAAAACCACAAATTGACAGAAAATCAAGTACAAAGGTTTATAAAGTCTTGTCCACCATCAATTGATCCACAAGAATTTATGGCATTAGTCTGTCTAATGCTTGATTTATATGACTTTGATAATCTTCTGATCTCTGACATGATGGGTGCCATATCAAGAGAACTAAAGAAGCATAAAGATGAGCAATTCAAACCATCACAGAAAATATCTGTCCATTAAACCCACACATTTTCCACATATTTTCCACACTTGATAAAAGAGTTATTTAAAACCCTTTTGATTGTTATTATCTTTTATCTTTGCTACGAATGGGTTTTCTAAAAATTTCAGATCATGCTCAAGTATTTCTTTATGAAGTCCATTGATAGTATTAATCTGTTTTTTGTTTTTACGATATTGTATCCAAGCACTTATAGATAATTTTAGTTTTTCAATCCATTGTTTCACTATATAACCTCCATACGTTTTTATCTCTTTTTCGCCAATTGTATGATTTCATTGAGTCCTGCATAATTCTTTCAGCAGTTGGAGTCCATACTAGAGCAGTTTGTCTAGCATATATCCATGCCCATAGTTCTTGTCCAATTCTATCAAGGTCTTGATTATCTCCAATGATATGACCAATCTCATGGAGAGCAGAAACATAGTAACCAGTATTTTTTGTTGGTCTTATCTGAATTTCTCTCTTGTTTGGATTTGCCCAATATCTTGGTTCTACTTCATCCATGCTTTGGTATCGTACTTTGATGTCATTTAAAGCACAAATTTCTTGAACATGAAGTGCCATATCAATTCTACGAATCATCTTCTACTCTCTCTAATTTTCCCTCTTTTACTTTGTAAGCAGGAAAGACATCTTTTTTTAGAAATCCTTGAAATGCTTTTTCGCCAAATGATATTCGTTCTTTTATTTTATCAATAGATTCTTTTGGAGCAATTGATTCGCCTTTAGAATTTACCCCAAGTACCAATCCCTTATTGACAAGTGCTTGTTTACCCCAATCAGTTTCAATAATCCAAGGGCATTTAAATTCTGCATATAAACCATTATCGTCAATAAAAATACCATCCTCTAATTTATTGAAGGTAAGAACATCAAAGGTATGAGCTCCAATCAGCTTATTAATATTCTTGTAATGATGAGCAAAGTTTTTTGCTTCTACAGTCTGCTTCCATGGGTCAATCAGTATGCCTGTAACAAGTCTAGTAGTATTCATTTTTTTTCCTAACTGTTTGTTTTTATTAGGTTTAGACTAGGTTAATAAAACTGGATTGTCAATATACAAACAAAAAAAAAGTAAAAAAAAGTAAAAAAAGTGCATTTTTATTGTGTTTACCTGTTGACACAATGATAAAAATACTGTACTTTACTTATATAAGGATAAAAGAAAAGGAAAAAAACAAAATGACAATCTCAATAGAAAATCTAACTTTTGGAATTGAATCAGAATATGTAAATGTAAGAAACAGCGAACTTGTTGATTATGTCAACAATGTTGGATCTTATCCAATAAGATTGGAATCGTATGGACATTCTGTTCCCTCTCAATGGAAAGTTACAACAGATCAAACTGTTTCTTCAAATTATGATTTCAGAACTGGAGATGGAGATGGAGGAGAGATTGTTTCCCCTATACTTCATGGATCAAATGGATTGAAAGAAGCATACGAAATGTTCAAAGTAATTCATCAGAAAATAGATAACAACATCAACAGAAATTGCGGACTTCATATTCACATTGGAAAAAATGGAGGATGGACAGCAGAAGAATTGAAAAAGATCAATAAAAGATTTATTGAAAATGAACATTTGATTGATGAATTTTTGCCAAGATCCAGAAGAGGAAATTCAAACAGATGGTGCCAATCAAATGCAACAATGAACAGATTTAATTCTTGGCTAGAAAGATATCAAGGAAATAGCACACATGATATCTGGAGAAACACAAGAACCAGATATGTGAAATTAAATTTCCAACCAATATCCAGACAAGGAACAATTGAATTCAGACATCATTCAGGTACAACAGATCCAAAGAAAATTATCAACTGGATCAAATTTCTTGTTGGATTCATTCAAGCATCATTGACAACAACCACTTTTGATCCTTCTTCAATTCGACCAACAGACACAAGAGTATTCTCTGACATCAGAAATTATCTTGAAACAAACAACTGGAATTTGAAAGTAAGAAGATGGAATTGGGATTTTATCGACCCTAATGGAAATGTTGTTGAAACATTACATTATCAAGACATTCTAAATTTTTACGATAACAGAACAGATAGATTTAATAGATTGGGTCGACCAACAAGAAACATCAGATTGAATTCCAGATTTGCTGATTTTCTTTCAAGAATTGGATTGAACTCAAATCTTGAAACAGATACTGGAATTTACTTCAAACAAGAACAAGAAACAATTGATTACTTAGAAACAAGAAAAGGAGAACTTTCATAATGTTATATATTGCTTATGGATCAAACATGAATAAAAACCAAATGCGAATCAGATGCCCAAAGGCAAAACCAATGGGAGCATACTTTCTTGATGGATGGCGCCTTGTGTTCAGAGGAGTTGCTGACATGATAAGAGATGAAAATGCAAAGACACCAATTGCTCTTTGGGATATAACCAAAGATTGTGAGAGAGCATTAGATAGATATGAGGGAGTACCTACCTTGTATTCAAAGGTAAAATTAAAAAAAGGAAATGATGTTTATCTAACCTATCTTATGAATGCGAATACTTATGCCCTTCCATTCAAACCATATTATGATGGAATTGCTGATGGATATTATCATTTCTTCAAAGACAAATACGAAAAAGCATTACCTTATCTTGAAGATGCCTTATCTTATACGGAACAATCTAAACCAGATGGATTTGGAGGTCATTACCCTAAAAGATTTGCAGGACAACCAATCAAGTATTCTCAGTAGATTTTTGTAGAAGTAACTGATTTTTTGTCATCCAAGATTTTGAATATTCTGTATTGGCAAACAATTTTGAAAATCCAGTAATATGCTTGAGTCTAACTATTTCATCTGCCTCCATACCAAGATGATTACATATCATGGCATCATCCCAACCATTCTCGAGCATTTCAAAAACCATGTTGGACATTCCCTTTATAGAATGTGAACCCCTTGCCCTGTTATGTCTTACAGTTGATGCCATTCTTTCATTCATTGTCTTTTCCAGTACGACAATTGGTAATTTACCATCAGTAGACTCAAGTATGTCTGAGTTATTTTTGCCAACAAAATACCTATGGAAACCATCAATGATAACGTATTTATCCAGATCTTTGTCATAAATAGTTACGATGGGTTGGGTATAACCATCTTCTTTAATACTGACATACAGCAACCTCATCTCTGTGCTAGCAACTGCATTTGGATTGTAGCTATTTGCTTGTATCTTTTCTATTGGTACCCAAAGAACTTTATTGATTGGATGTTTTTCAACTGACATTGTAAGCCTCATCTGGTATATATTTGCCATAAGATCTTGGTTGCTTGAGATGTTTTTTCTTACCTCTTTTATATTCGATATAACGAATGATAAAAGGATTTGAAGTCCATGTTTCCAACTTTGTGAAGTCAATATCATTTGCTAATACTGTATTGCATTGTCGTTTATATAAATCTTCCTTGTGAAGCATATCATCAAAATCCTTATCCATTTTTGAAAACTTCTTTCTGAATATCTCTTTGTGTTCATCATATGCAGTTAGGTGCTCAATCAAATAATCTCTATACTCAATCCAATCATTAAACATGGGTGGCAACACTTTGATTTGGAACATATCACTTTTAGATAAATGACGAGTCTGATTTATTCCCTTTAATCGCATAACCAATTTATCCCAAGTATCGCCCTCTAGTTCTTGCAGATAAAATAAAGCATGGGTTGCTGTTTCGTGATGCAGATTTGATACTCTCATTTGTTTCAATGGTATGCCTTTCTTGTAAAACTCATCATATACTTTACAATAACTCCAATTGTTATCATGTATTGCTTTCCAGACATCTTGAATAGACCAATCATAAATGGGGTAAAAATTATATTGATCAGTATGCTTCTTGGCACCCCAAGTGATATGTTTGTAGGTAACACCACTTCCTAATCCAGTTAATCGTGCAGGACTTTCTTCTGCTCTCATGCCAACAATATAACAGGCTTTTTGCTTTGGAAAATAATGCCTCAGTATGTTTGCCCATATTGGATGGAATCTTTCAGTGCCAAATTTATTTTCTTTTATAGAAAAACTTTCTTTGGGTCGCATCCAATCAGCACCTTCTTCCCAACATTTCAGAAATGGTTCGCCAATTGATGTAGCATTTTTAAGAACAATAGGACATTGAACCCAATAAGGCTCAACATCTGGATCTGTCATTATCTCTCGTACATGATCAACTACAGATTGCCATTCTGCTTCTTGATCTAAAAACAAAACTTTTAGAGGTAATTTATTTTTTTCTTTTGCAACGATCTTACAAAGATTAAAAACAACTGTGCTATCCTTACCACCTGACACACAAACCATGATGTTTTCAAACTCGTCAAAAAGATACCTGGTTCTTTCAAGTGCCGCTTCAAAAACATTTTCCTCTAAAAATATTCTCACAAACCATTCCTCGCATAATCAAAGCATAAATCTAAGCATTTTTGCATTTCAATAGGTTCATGAGCATCAATTGAAATAGCAAGATTCCAAATAGCTGTGTCATTTGTAGTATATACTTGATGGGGAGAATGCGTATCTAAAATATACCAGAGTCCTCTTTTCATATTCAAAGTTTTTCTTTTTTCTCCCTTTGGAAATTGTGGATAGTCCTCTGGCAAACCTCCACATTCAATGCCATCATCAACTCTAATCTTAAAATGATGACTGTATCTTGGATATAAAGGATCAGTATGCAATGGAGCAACTCTCCTTTTCTTGAAACCAAGACAAATCCAATGTGGATCAAGAACTCCATGATTTCCTTTTTTTCTACCCCAAGTTCTTATATTTCTTCCTTTCATTACTCTATCCATATCTTCATCAGTTGGATTTAGAAAAGCATCTGGCAGATCTAAAAATTTATGATCAACAACTGGATTAATCGACATTATGTCAGTAAATTCATGATTTTTTTTAAAGTCCATTTTTACCCCTTAAAAGTTTTGCTTATTCTTTTGGATGATCTTCTTTTATCAATAGCACTCTTACCAATCCTATGATCTACTAGATTAGGGATAACGATCCAATATTTTTGTTGTAATTTCTTTTTCAAGTAACTCCTCACAAGTAAATCTGAAGCAGATGTTGGCATGTTGCCTTCATAATTGTTTGGTACCCAATAATCTCTGTGCCAATCAATAATAGCATTTGCATGATTTTTTGGAATATAAAAACAAAGATTTGCTATAAAATTATTATCCCATCTACTTCCAATAGTTAAATCGTCATTTCTCATAGAATAAAAATTTATAAAATATTCTGGTCTTAAATCTATTTGCTCCTGAACTCTTGCTTCAAAATTTTCGCATAATATAATATCTTCCTGCATCAGCAGACCACAATTATTATCCAGAGTTTTTAATGCTTTCAGGAATGAATTCATAGCACCTTGTTTTTGATTATCTATTATCCAATCAGCATTTGGTAATTTTTCTTGAAGATAAGCAATATAACCAACTCTTTCAGGTACTGCGGTTATAACCATTTTCATTAATTATTTCCTGAAATCTCAAATGAGTGCATACATTTTGGGCAAAATACTGTTTGAGTATGAACTTCATTGTTTCCTATGTTTTGTTGATTTTGTTCAGCATTATAAATATCATCAGGTGTTATTTCATTATTACTCATTGATGGCATAACTGTGGGAGTAAAATTTGCTAACATTGAATTGTCAAATCCAGTAAGATCAACATCAAAACCACTATCAGCAAGTTGTTTCAACTCAGAATGAAGTAACCCCATATCCCAAGATGAATTTTCAGATATGCGATTGTCAGCAATTACAAATGCTTGTTTCTGTTTGTCAGTCCATCCCTTTGCCATAAGAGTTGGAACTTGATCTATTCCAAGATTAGATGCCGCTGTAAATCTAGCATGACCTGCAATAATAGTATATTGCTCATCAACAAGGATTGGCATAGTCCAACCCCATTCTTGAATAGCATTTTCAATCTGTTTTATTTGTTCTTCTGAATGAACTCTGGAATTTTTTTCATAAGGTTTGAGTTTACTTATCTCAACATTTTCAAAATTTTCAGTTGCCCAATTTTCCATAATGACTCCTATCAATACTCATTTTTCTCAATGTAGATATGTTTGGATAAATCATAATGAAATTTTCTGACTCCAATTGTTCCATAAAGTCCTTGTTCTCTAATCTTTCTAGTAATGACGTTTGTTTCATTTGCTTCAAAATCCCTATGGACTACCAGACCTACATCTGCCATGTTATTCCAATGTGCCGCTCCTGAAACATCATACAGTGAGGGAGCAGGAATAATTCCATCTATTCTACTCATTTTGTGAGGATGTGCAACCATCCATATTACAACCTCATGTGATCTACAGAATTGTTTACAAGCAGATATTAAATTCCTTATGTGGATATCTTCTCTGAGTTCTGAATTATCAGCAATTTCATTATATGGATCTATAATAATTCCCTTTACTCCATTCCTTATACAAGCAGATCTCATCTTTTTTAATATCCAATCTATACTTGGAATCTCGTCAGTATTTTCAACAAAATAAAATTTATGATCTAAAAAATCCATTGCTTCAGAAAGTTCTTCTTTTGTCATCCTCTCATTGATTCCTTGATCAAATGGTTTTTCTACATATTTTTCTGCCAATCTTCTAATGTGCATTGGAGTAGAATGTTCAGGAGAAAATATAGCAAAATTCCATCCCTCTCTTTTTGCTAGATTCATTGCAAGTTGATCAATAAAATTAGATTTACCATGATTGGGAACCCCAGTAACTAGATTGAATGTTCCAGTCATTATCTTGTAAATCTCATCAAGCATTGGAAATCCAGTTGATATTGGTTGTTTTACATTGCCATCATAGATATTGAAAACATCTTTTCTGAAATCTCTTATCGTATAAAGTCCGTCAATGGGATAGGGTTTTGCATTCTCTACAAGATCAATGAGTTTATCTTTTCCATATTTTACAAGAGTTTCGTTTGCATCTTTGCAATCTTCAGGAAATTCAACGTACCAACATTTATCTTTTCCAAATCTATGAGCAAGCTCTAATTCTAATGCTTTCCCACTTGGATCATCATCAACAGCAATAATTATTTTCTCCATCTCCTCTAGTCTTGGATGACTTTTCAAAGCATGAAATCTTTTATCCTCTGGATTGAATTTTGCATCAGTTGGAGCTCCATCTGGCAAACTCACACAATCAAAGTTTGCTTCTTTCATAGCAAGAACATCCATTTCTCCCTCAACAAATATTATCTCTTTAGAGTCTTTGTGGATTGAATCAAAATTAAAGAGAGTTCTTTTTGCTCCATTTATTTGTTTGAATTTTTTTCCATTACCTCTGAATTTGACATTAACAGTTTGATAATTGTGATAATAAGGAAAGCAAATACATTTTTCTTTTGCTTCTCCAAATGATTGAAAGTCATTGTAAATCTTGAAAAATTCTATTGTTTGTTTGCTAATTCCTCTTCTTGAAAACCATTCAATTGTTGTATCGTCAATCTTTCTTTGCGTTGGAAGATCTACCACTTTCTGATACCTCTTTTGACTTTCAAGAGAGTATCTTTTACCTGAAAAATTACAATGATGACAATTAAAAACAACAAAATCATCTTCAATTGTAACTGACAGACAAGTATCAAATTTCTTTTTTCTTGTTGTAGAACATTGAGGGCAAACAGTTTTATATGATCCATTGTGATAATGTCGTAATTGAATTCCTAACTCATTTATTTCTTGTTTCATTTTTTATCCTGCAATTTGATTTAAATTTATTTTTATATTTTTATTTTCTTCAACAGTTTCAAATCTTCTTTGATTTAACCATGTTGTTGCGTGTGGTATAAATTTTTCCTCCTTTCCTACCATTGATTGTTTGAATCTTTTCGTAATATTATAAAGATCAATTGTTGAAATTTCTTTATCAATTATTTTTTTATACATCTCAAATGCTTTTCTTTTTGATCCATCTCTTCTAGGATATAAATTCCACCATTGATTGAATTCTTCCGTATAATCTCTTTGTATATCTCTAATAGTATTGGGTGTTGATTTTGTCATCCCCTGAGTGTCTTTTTTGTCACCCCTATTTAAAATAAAGCGATTAGAGGTTTGTTTTCCATCTTTCATATATCTTTCTTCTTTTTTGATTAACCCCATCTGTATAAGCGAATCTATGGCTCTCATTGCTGTTCTTTCAGTACAAGAACACAAGGAAGCAAGATGACGATATGATGGAAAAGATGAATCATTTTCATCTGAATAATTTGCCAACATAAGAAGAATAAGTTTATTTGTACTGTTTTGGCATTCCTGTTTAGATGCCCAATTCATTGCATCAAAGCTCATTTTTTTTCCTTTTTATTTTTGATAGTAAAAAAACAATTTTTTTTTTCAACATACTTTTTATTTTTTTGATACATTGCAAAGATGAAAAAAGATATTTGTGTTTTTGGTTGTGGATATGTTGGACTTCCTCTTCTTGTTGCTCTTGATAAAGAAAACAATGTATTTGGATTTGATACAAACAAAAAAAGAATTGAGCAATTAAGAGAAAATATTGATGCAACTAAAGAAGTAGATTCTAATTGTCTTAAAAAATCAGAAATAAAATTTATTTCAAATACAAATGAAATAAACCATTGTTCTGTTTTTATCATAACAGTCCCCACACCAATAACTTTAAATTTAGAACCTGATTATAATTTTCTTAGAAAAGCAAGTTTAGACATTGGCAAGATTTTGAAAAAAGATGATTTAGTTATTTTTGAATCAACTGTAGATCCAAAAGCAACTTATCGTGAATGTTTACCTATATTAGAAGCAACTTCTGGTTTAAAATTAAATGAAGATTTTGGTATTGGTTACTCTCCAGAAAGAACAGTACCTGGTCAGACAAATAGAAAATTAAAGAATACAGTAAAAGTATTTGCAGGAAGTAATGATCAATATGCTCAAAAAGTAAAAGAAATATACTCATCAATTCCAAATTTAAAACTCCACAAAGTATCTTCCATTGAAATTGCTGAGGCAAGTAAAATCATTGAGAACATTCAAAGAGATGTAAATATTGCTTTGATGAATGAGTTGGAAAAAGTATTTTTTGATATGGATATAAATTTTAAAGAAGCTCTTGATGCTTCAATGACTAAATGGAATTTTGCCCCTTTTTTTCCTGGTCTTGTTGGCGGTCATTGTATTAGCATTGATCCATATTATCTTATAAATCAGATGAGTCCTGCTCACAAAAAAAATTCAATCATAAACAAAGCAAGAAATTTCAATGAGCAATATGTAAAAGATCTTGGTAAAAGATTTAAAAGATCTGTAAAAGACTCAAAAAATAAAAACATTCTTTATCTAGGAGTTACTTTTAAACCAGATTGTCCAGATTTTAGAAATTCAAAAGCAATAACATTTATAAAACAAACAAGTATTTATTTTAAATCATTTGATATTTTTGACCCATTTGCAGATAAAGAAATGCTTTTCAAAGAAGAACATATGAAATTATTATCAAAGCAATGGACTGATATTGATTTAAATAAATATGATTTAATTTGTGTTGTTGTAAATCATAAAATATTCCAAAAAATAACTACTACAGTTCCAGTACAAAGATTATTCTGAGGGTGTATTTTTCTTAGCAAAAGCATTGCTGGCAATGAAAGCTCCAATAATTCCCATATTTGATATGACCCATGTGGAAGCTATGCTTGAGAGCATATTCAATCTATCAAGAGGAACAATAGGCAACATAAGAATAATAATAAATGCTGTTACAGATATTGCAGAAAACCAAACCATATATCTTTGTTGATCTTCTTTCTTATCTTGATTTTCAAGACGGATCATTCTTTCTCGCATTTGCAATTCCTGATCAGTAACTATTCCATCTCCATTGCTGTCTGCTTTCTCCCATACTGATCCTTTTTCCAGTTTCTTTTGAGTCATTCTTCTTTCCTTTCTACTACTCTTGGTTTGCAGTATGCAGAAAAAGTATTTCGTGTTTGTCTTGCATTGTAAAAATTTATCTTCTCAGCATACCAATTACATTTATCAATGCTTCCATATTCTATTGACTGATCATAAATCTCAGTACCTTCAAGAATTACAAGCACGAACAATAATTTCATTTTTTAAAACTTTCATTCAGAGAATCTACTACACTATCTATATTTGGTTCTGTACCCCCTGGTTTGTATTCACACTGGTATTCTATTGGGCAATGGCCTTCCACAACAAGACTATAGGTATCATTTGCCCCTTTATATAAACAAACCTCTTGACCACTCTTTGCTTTCTTTCTTTTGTATCTCCTGCAAGTTATGTATTTTGGATCTTCTCTTATCCCTTTTCGTATCTCTTGCTCCCAAGTCCAATCGCTGAATTTTTTGAGAAAACAAGTAAAGCAATTTTTTATATTTTCAGATTGTGCAAGATATATAACCTTTCCATGAACACAAACCCATTCAAATGTTTCTTGTCCACCATCTTTTCTTACGCATTTATCCCTGCTATGATAACCACCATCCTCTGTCAAACCCCATAAGGGTATAGATAAAACCAAGAAGAATAACACAACCAATAGCAACAACGATTGATACCACAATCCAAGTAATGACTTTTTCTCTAAATCTTTGCTTATCATATATTTCTTTTTGCCTTCTCTTTCGTATTGATCCCTCCATTTGAAGCAACTCATCCCATGCTTTGGAACCATGAGTAAACATAAGATATTGTTTGAGTTCATATCGTTGTTCTTCTAATTTTTTTTTTGCTGTGAATGCTTCAATTGCTTCTTGTTCAATGCT
>MDTA01195913.1_pt1 | contig 16407 bp, 18 predicted proteins | sample 811151 | NCBI WGS metagenome assembly MDTA01 (sample SAMN05326648, study PRJNA326480) | marine metagenome | isolation source: seawater | place: Indian Ocean: South | collected 2010 | reverse complement strand
TTTAAATTCATTTACATACCTCCAGTGACATATATTGTTTCACCAGTAATGTGATTAGATTGTTCTGATGCTAAAAAAAGTGCCACATTAGCAACATCCTCTGGTTCCGCTACTTTTTTCAAAGATGAATTGTTTAATGCTTCGTCAATAACTTTTTGAGGAGTATTTTTCATCATGTCTGTATTAACTAATCCTGGAGAAATTGCATTAACATTTATTTTATAAGCACCCATTTCTTTAGAAAGAACTTTTGTAAATGACAACAAAGCAGCTTTACTTGGGGCATACGCTGCTCTTCCTTGAGATGAAAGATCAGCTGCATTTGATGCTATATTAATAATCTTAGAATTATTTTTTTTTGTGATAATCTTAAGTAACTTTTGAGTAAAGCTAATAATAGAAAAAAAATTAATTTGAAAAACTGATTTAAAAGTTTTAAGTGTTGTCATTTGAAATAATGACATTTGATTTATTCCTGCGTTATTAACTAAAATATCAATATTTGGCGCGATTTCTTTTATTTTTGAAAAAGCTATTTCTATATCTTCCTCTCGCTCAAGATCCAATTTAACAATTTTAATACTATTTTTAAATTTTTCGTTTAATATTTTGATCTTTTTATCAAAAGTCTCATTGTTGTTTCTAATACATGCTATTACTTTAGCACCATTTGTAGAAAATGTTTCTAAAATTGAAAGTCCTATTCCACGGCTACAGCCAGTGATAACTGCTGTTTTATTTTTTAATAACATTAAATATAATCTTCTTTTGAAAATATATCTTTAGCTAAAGCTGGTTTAAATATTGTTTGACCGCTTTTAGTCATAAATCTTTTAATAAAATCTTTGTCTTCTCCAGCTAGACATAAATTACTGTGATTTCTAAAATGTTTAATACTAAAACCGTAATCTATAATTTCTTTTAATGACTGTTCAAATATATTTCCAATTTTTATGTGAACATAAGGACAAACCAAAACGTCTCCAATTGGTGTAACATAAACCCTATTAACTGTTGTGCATCCTAAAATTTTTTCATGATTTTTATCAAATGGGTTCCAAATATTTCTAACAAGATTTTTGTATTCTTTCCTAATTTTTCTTAAATATAATCTATCTTCATCATTACAAATTATATCTTCAGCCTTCTGCCACATACCCGCAGGCACAGCAACGTTCAATAATGTTTTATATTTTTGATCTTTTGAATAATCTAATAGTCTTTTTAGATGGTCAGTATTAGCATTATACCTTCCAACAGTTATATTTAAATATGGATCCATCCCATGGTTTTTAACATGTTTTAAACCCTCCATTGCTCTCCTCCACGAATCTTTTCTTCCTCTAATTTCATCATGAATCTTTTCATCCATGCTATCAATGCTCACTGAAACTCTACTTACATTTGCTTCAGCAAGCCTTCTAGCCATATCGTCATCCAAATTATATCCATTAGTCGTTAGATACATATAGAATCTCTCAGGCTTTATAGCTTCTAACACTTTAAAAAGTTTTTTTGGCTGTAATAGTAATTCTCCACCTTGTAGGTCAAATTCAAAATAACCTAGTTCATCAGCTTGATCTGCAAGGCTAGCAATAGCCCCATAATCTAAATACTCTTTTACATGATCCCCCTTTGGTGAATTAGTAAAACAATATTTACATCTCAGATTACATGCATTGTTAAAATTTAAGTCAATTCCTCTTGTTTTTGTTCCAACTTTTCCATCATTTTTGTTTACATACTCATAGAAATCCTTGAGTTTTTTTACCAATCTAGGCTTTTTTAGAAGTGATGATGCAATTGGCATATAAGTTTTTATTCTTTTGGTATTACTATCAAGTCCTCTGGAAAAACAAAAGAAAATTCTGCACTTGATACTTTTTTGCTATCAACAAAACATTCCCCGCGGCCCACTCCCATGCCTCTTTTATAAGACTCTAAATAAGACTTAACAACTAATTTGCTACCTGGTAATACTTTCGAATGGAATTTAATTTTATCTGCAGAAGTTAAATAAACTACTTTACCATTATTTTTTTTTTCTCCTAATATTGTCATGGCACAAAGTTGCGTCATTGCTTCTATTTGTAAAAAACCTGGCATATTCGGATCATTTTCCCAGTGTACTTTAAAAAACCACTCATCATGATTTAACATCTTGTAACCATACGCAAATTTTTTAATTTGAAAATCAGTTACATGATCGATAAATAAATATGGATCTCTATTTTTTTGTATCTCTAATATTTTTTGTTTATCCAATTCCATTATTTTAATTCAATAATTTTGCTCATTGACTCGATAATATCATAACCATCCCATATATTTGTCATATCAAGTGCTTGTCCTACTTTTACAATTCTTAATATTCCATTTTTATATAATGGTTTTGATAAGAGGCTGATAAAATTAGATTTTTTAAATCCAAAATAATTTATAGTTTGTAATTTTACATCTATTACTTTTTCAAGATCTTTAATATTTTTAATATCATATTCATAAAAAATTCCTGCCAATCCTCTTAATTCTGAAACATTAAAGTTTAAATTTTTTAAACCTGAAATAAATACATTTTTGTAATTAAAATCCGTTAATTTCAGTTTGTCTTTATAATTTATTATATTTTCACAATATCTTATGTACTTTTGATAGAAAATTTCCTCGTCCGTATTATAATTCTCAAATATATGTTTAGATAGCATACTCCAAAATAGTTTTTTTTTTTGCTTTATTTTTTTTCCACTTTTTGAATACCATAATACTAAATGAGGACTTGAACAGGCATTTTGATCCATAAATAAAGCGTCATTATAAAAATTTATTATTAAGTTTTTTAAGTTTGTATTGTTAATTTTCTCTAAATTTAAAACTGATAATGAAAATCTGTCAGGAAAAGTTATATCTAAACAATTTGGCTGAGTTCTAATTTTTTTTATTTCATTTATAGTTTGATCACTACCCCAAATTAATCTGATATCACTTTTAAGAGATATATCCTCGGTAACTCCAGAGTTTTTGTCATATAAAATAATAGCATTTGAGCTTTTTATATCTTTAAATTTTTTTTTTTTTAATAATATATTAATTTTTGAAATAATTATTTTTACTAAATTATCTCTATTTGGAATTCTGATAATATTTGAATTTCCTGATAATAACCCAAAAACAAAAGAGTAAGCAAAATTAATTGATGTATTTCTGGGTAAAATATGTAGACAAATTCCCCTTCCAAATCGTAAATGATCTTTCCTATATTCTTTTAATATACCTTTTAAATTACTTTTTCTTGACCAGAATGCGAATTTAATTATTTCTGGAAATTTTTTTGCCTCAATATCTCTCAATAATAATTTTGATAAATCATAAACAAAATTGCAGTTCATTTTATAAAAAAAAGGATAAGTTACTAATTTAATATTTTTACTACCGGAGAGAACTGAACACTTATTACCCAACATTACTACATCCTCTAACGACAGCTTTAGCTTGTCTACCAGAGATATTAAAGCTTTTACCTTTTTTTCCGCATGGACAGTTATCTATGAATTTTATCATACCTATATCTTGTGTTAGTATAGAAATTCCTGGGTAGCTTGTGGGTAAAAGCGATAATAAATGAACTAATCCATTATTATTTTTTCCTAAATCATTTAAATATTTATCTCTAATGAAAATATCTGAATATACTGATGTGTGAAAGTAACCTTTATCACATTCAAAAAAGATTGAGCCCACTTGTTCAATAAGCCCATAGTAATTTATAATTTTGTAAAAGTTATAACGCTCATACAAAATTTTCTTAAATAATAATTTACCTATTTTCTTATTTTCTAACTTTTTCCATCCTCCGCCATGTAATAATATACAATTTGATAGATCTAAATTTTGATTTTTTTTTATTAAAGATTTCCATATTGTATCAGTAAATCCAAATATAAGAATTTTTTGATTTTTAAATTCCTTTACAAACTTTCTAAGATCATGCACAAATGATTTTTTGCTTATATCAATATTAATTTTTTTACTTGCAATATAAGAAAACCCTAGTGTGCCAGCTTCTCTTGCACTTAAATAATTTTTATTTGAATTAATATTTTTTTCTAAAATAACCATTGGTATTTTATATGTACCAATATTTTCCATCATTAATTTTTTTAATATAACTGATTGCATAATTGAATTTTCTCTAGTTAAATATATTTTTGAATTAAAACCTGAGGTACCAGAAGATTTTAATATTTTTTCTGAAACGTCAGTTTCGTAACTTTTTAAATCAAATTTCTTGAATAATTCCACTGGTAATATTGGAATTTTTCCTAAATCAAATTTACTATTCATTTCCATTATAGACAATTTTTTATACTCTTCACAATTATTTGAATGATGTTGATGTAATAAGTTAATTGTTTTTGTAAAATTTGGCAATGTAGAAAAGTAAGAATAGTAATTACTTTCAAGATTTGTGAAATTTTTTATCAATTTTTGATATTCTTTGTAATTCCTCATAATCAATTTTTCCTCTTTCGCTAATAGGAAATTTATAAATGTGGTATATCTTTATATAATTCTTATTTATACTTAAATTTTTTGAGGTAAAATTTAAAATTTTGTAGCTATTTTTATGATTTTTTGTGTGAAACATAATCAATTTATCATCAATACCAAAACAACAAATTTTCAATTTTAAATTTTTTTTAATTGATTGTTCAACTTCATCTAAAGATATTCTTTCTCCCGAAATCTTTATTATTCTTTTTGTTCGTCCAGTTACATAGTAAAAGCCATCTTTATCTAGCCTGCCAATATCCCCGGTATCAATGAATTTATAATTTTTAAAATAAAGTAAACTTTTATAATTTTTTGAGTATCCTTTAAAAATATTTTTCCCATAAAAAAATATTTTACCCGTATTTTTATTTAATCTAAATTTGTAATCTGATATTGGTAAACCAATACAACCTTGCTTTATTTTCTGATATTTGTAAAAATTTACCAGAGACATTCTTGGAGAAGTTTCAGTGGATCCATACATTATATAAAAATCTTTTTTTAATTTATTAATTTCGTTTAATATATATAATTTTGTATCTTCGCTTAATGAGCCTCCTGCTTGTGTGATAAATTTTATATTTGAACAATTTATTTTATTAAAAAAATTTATTTTTTTTATCAAGTCAAAAAAAAGCGGCACACCATTTAAATTAGTTACTTTTAATTTTGTTACACTTTCCAAAAATTTTCTATCAAATAAAGTCAAGTTATTTAAAATAATTTTTGCACCAACAAAAAGATGAGAATTTATAACAGATAGTCCATAACTATATTCTGCTGGCATAGTAGTTATGGTTTTGTCTTTTTTGTTAATATTTAATGATCCAACTATTCCTTTAATATTCGAAAGCAAATTTTTGTATGATAACTTTACGAATTTTCTTGATCCTGTTGTTCCTGAAGTTGATAAAAGAAGACATAGATCTCTGTGAATTTTAAATTTTTTTGATGAATTTTCTTCGTAAAGACAGTAATCATACTTAGACTTATATATTTTATCTTTTTGAAAATTAAGTTTTTTTAAAAATTTTAATGGTAGTGCTACGTCAGAAGGGTGATATTTTTTTTTTATACCAATAAGCTCCTCTAATGTTATGTTTTTTCCTAATAACATTACAGCAAAATTTTTTTTTAAAAGATATATATAAAAAAATATGAAACCAATAGTGTTATCAGAAATTAATATAGCTAATTTTTTTTTGGAAGGTTTTAAGTTTTCTCCATGTAATATTTTTTTTAAATCTAAAGATAAACCACTGTTTACATCGAAAATAGATGAATTTTCTTTAATTATTTTATTTATAAATTCCATATACTAACTTTGAATATATCTAGGTATATTTAAAATTTTTGAATTGGATTTAAGATTTTTAGAGATTAGACAAGATTGACCAATTTTAACGTTCTTTTCAATTTTTTTTCCTCTTACTATTGTCGAATTCCCACCTACAAATACATTTTCGGAAATTCTACAATCACTTGATATTATTGAATTTGTTCCAAAGAAACAATTATTTTTAATTATAACATTGTGTCCAATAGAAGAATTAAATTGAAATATATTAAAATTTCCAATTTTTGTCCTATAATTTATATTTGAGTAAGGATAAAAAATATTTCCATAACCCTTATTTTTTAAATTGAGATTTATAGAATTTTTATGGACTAAATTTTGAGGTATTAAATTATTATATTTTTTAAGTTTATTTATGATATTAGATCTTGTAGTAGGATTTAATATTGCAATTACAAAATTGAAGTTTTTTTTTTCTTTTAAAATTTTTTGAGTTGATATCACTGGAATTCCATAAAGTTTTCTTCCATGTTGTTTGTCATCAATAAAATATGATAAAATTTTTTTTTTATTAAAAAAAATTTCATATATTTCTTTTCCAAATTCTCCAGCACCAAATATTATCCATTTTTTCATTTAATTTAATTTTTCAATTGCCTATATTTATACTCTGCAAGTTTAAAATCTAATTTATCATCAATATCGATTGATTTTCTTTCTGGTGTAATAATTGCTTTAGAATTAACTTTAAACCAATCCTTTTTTTTATACCATACGTCCCATTTTCCTAAATATATAGAACCATCAATATAAAAAGTATCTGGAAATTCTTGTCTGTTTGATAACCTATATTTTTTTTTTACAAAATTTTTTAAAGAAAAATTTTTATCAAGCCTATTTATTGTATAACCACATTTTTTTGATCTGCTGACTGACAAAACAAGGTCTAATTTTGGGTTTTTTTTTACTTCTCGATATCCTCTTAAAATTTCATTTTTATCTCGAAGAGGATTTGTGGGAAATATATATTGAACGTAATCATAAAAATCTTTTTTTTTTTCTAAAAATTTTAATGCATGAACTATTGCATCTTGTGCTTTAGAATTTTTTGTGGATAATTTTTTTGGTCGTAAAAAAGGCACTTCAGCACCATATTTTTTTGATAACTCTGCAATTTTTTTGTTGTCTGTACTAACCATTATTTTACTGAATATATTTGAGTTTTGGACTGCCTTAATAGTATAATAAATAAGAGGTTTGCCCAAAAAATTTAAAATATTTTTATTCTTCAAACGCGAAGAATTTCCTCTTGCTAATATTAAGCACAAAAACTTTTTGTTCATTATAAATATTTTTCAAATTGTAATGTTGAGTTTCTTACACGATCGTTTTTAGGAGGTGTAGAATAGTAATGAAGTATTTTCTTTTGTTTTGTTGTTAATTTTAAAATTTTTTTACCAAGCATTTTGTTATAATCAAAGTAAGGTTTTATAAACCAAGGGCCATAATAGGAATAAATACTCCATCTACTTTTATTCGTAGATACTCCACCTTTATGAAATAAACGTGAATCAAATATTGCTACAGAACCTTTTTTACCGGTTAGTTTTTTTATTTTATTTTTATTTTTTAATAATTTTTTTATATTTTTTGTTTTTTCAAAATGACTTCCCTCTATATATTCAGTTGATGCATTATGTTCAGTAAAATCTTCTAACATTGTAACCATTATAAATGAAATGTTTGGTGGTAAAGTATATTTACCTATTACTCTAGAATCTGTATGCCATTTTTCTCCCATATTTGTTCTTTTTGAAATTATTTGATTATTAATATTTCTATTGATTATATTTGAGTTCAACAACACATAATGTTCATCCATCAATTCTTTCATTAAAAAATCTATTTTTTCATTACAAATATATTTAAAAAAAATTTCGTCGTATTGAAAAGGACTGTTTATTATTTGACAAAATTTTGAAAATTCTCTCCTCTTTTTTTTTAAATTAGCAAATAATTCTTCTGAAACTTTAACTAATTTTTTACATTCATTTGGACTATAGAAATTCTCAATTAAACATATTCCATTTTTTTTAATCTTAGTTATAACTTTTTTTTCTATCATCAGCGTAAGTTTGTTATAAATTGCCTTTTTGATTTTAAATCTTTTATCATTAATTTATGCACTTTCATTAAATCAAATACATTAACATCTAATTCATAAAAGATTTTTCTTTTTGCAACTTTCTTATCAATCAAATAATTATAGAACATTTTTGTTGATCTTGTACCCTTAGAAAGTTTTGTATTTCGAACAAACATGGAACATGTTTTATTTTCAGTTACTCCAAAACGATTAATGTATTGTCCCGAAAAATATTTTTTATACCTATACTCAACTTTAGCTTCTTGTTCAGCTACATGAACAAATGCAAAACCCGAATTTAATGGAACGCCTACGGATAAATATTTAAAATTATTTTTTATCATATAAACAAATACTGAAGAGGTACCAAATGAGTCAGTACTATTTATTTTACACATTTTTTTTTGATGTTTTCCATAAACTGAAAAAGAGTAAATAGGATGTTTTGTTCTTTTAAAATCATGGCGTAATAAAGATCTATTTGATAAACTTCCTCCAATACTTTTTGTTTGTTTATAATCAAATTTTTTTTTTTTTATGAAGTCCCAACTAAAAGTATTAAATACTAATGTCCCAGTATCTCCAACTAAATCAACAAAAATGTTAATTAAATCATCAGTTATAATTTTTTCTTTGTTTTTTTTTGCAAATAAATAAAACTTAAGAAAATCTAAAACTAATACGATTTTATCACCTTTTTTTATTCCAATTTTAATCAATTGTTGTTTAAATTTATATAATACATCCATAATATTTATACAAAATCTCTAAACTTTAACTCTTCTTTTGTTTTATTTATTATCTGATTTTTAATTAATGATAAGTCTAATATAATTTTTATATGTAAGAAAATTATGACTAAAATTAAATTTAATATAAGCACAATTAAAAAATTATCTAAAATTGCACCAACAAAAAAAACCATAAAATATCTTTCTTGAGTGTAGTAAAAAATAGTTCTTAATCCTTTCCTAGATAATTTATTTTTGATATTTATTATTTTTTTATCTATAAAGTTTAATGTTAATTTTTTTTTTTTTCTCATTAGATTGAAACATTTATTAATTGATACATCTAAATAACTTTCAAATAAATTTAAAATTATAAATAATGCAAATAAAATTGTAATTTTATAATCGAAATTTAATGAAAAAATTATTGCAATAGAATTTATAAGGATTTTAATAAAATCTACGTAACCGTCTAATATTATACCAAAAGCTGATCCAATATTTTTAATACGTGCTACATAACCATCTACACAATCAAAAATTAATGCTAATTGGAAAATTAATGCTGCAATAACATAATTTTCTATTGTAAAAAAATATGCTGAAATTATAGAGATTAATAATCCTAATAAAGTAATTTGATATGGTTTGAATTGAGTAAAATTAAGGAATAATAAACTTATTATTCTACCAACAGGCAAAATTAGAAATTTAGTGATTATCGTGTCAGTTTTTCTGTCATATTTTTTAAATATATTTTTATTATATTTCCTCATGCTTTTAAACTTGCCAACATTTTACACTTTGCAATGGGTTTTCCTAATCTATATTTTTTTATTAAAGATATAATTTTTTTTAAATTTTTAAACGCTTCTGGATGATGGCCATAGATATTATCCTTATTATATCTATAAAAAATAGTTTTGTTTCGAAGTTCATTTATGAAATTTTTATTTTTAAAATAAATTAACGAGTTTTTTTTACTGACTATTCTCCCCGCTCCATGACTAACACAATCATAAGTTTTTTTGTTATTTTTACTAATTAATATGTATCCATCTCCACCTGGACAAGAGGGAAATAAATAAGGTATCTTTTTTTTTGCATTAGATTTTTGAAATTTAACAGCTCCTTTTCTATGAAGAAAAATATTCTTCTCTTTTATTAAATCTAAGTAATCATGAGGAAGATCACTAAAAATTTCTATATTTTCTAATGACTCTTTAAATATATTTTTAAGTATAAATTTTATTCTACTATAAATATATATTCTATTTACATAACCAAAATTAGCAGCAATTTTTGAAAAATTAAATATTTCAGTTCCTACTTTTGTATTAAGGTTAAATTTACTATTTTCATTTTCTAGACTTTTATGATGCAAAATTAGACCAGGATCACCTGATCCAGCATGAATTAAAAAAAAAAAATTATTTTTTTTTAAATTATAATTGTTACATTCTTTGGGATTTATAAAATTATTAAGCTTATATAAATCTATAAAATGGCTTGTTCCATCTAAAACGCCAATACATTTTTTTGCACCATCTATTATGCTTTTTGACTTAACAAAAGTAGGAAGAGTTTTTGGTAATTTTGTTGATGAAAATAATTTATCCATATTTTTATTTTGACTAATCTTTTCATAGCCATCATTAAAAATATTTTTAATTTCATTTTTATGAATATTCCAACTTTTAGGTAAACCTTTTGAGCCTTTTTTTAATATATTTTTGGCATCATTATTTTTTACCACTGGTTTAAACCTTCTAAATAAAGAAATTTCTTTTTTGATCATTTTAAAAATTAAATTAAGTTCTTTTTTTTTTATCTTTTTAGATTTGATTGAAAATTTAATTGCTAACATACTGTCGTTATTTGGCCCAAGTAACTCAGGAGAAAAATATTTTTTAGTAGGGATAACTACTCCTGATGGTACAAAATTTTTTATTTTAAAATCCAAATCTGGTAGGCAAATAATTTTTTTATAAATACTGTATTTATCAATTATGAGTCTAAATTTTTTAAAACTAAATTTTTCAGGGTAAAGCTTTTTGTCCAGAAAAAAAAAGGTTTTAATTTTTTTATAAGTTTTTATCATTATTTTTTTTAAAACTTGTTAATACATAAAGACATTTTTTTTTATTTTTTTTATCTGGTTCATTTATTTTTTTCAATTTTAATTTATATCCATCGTATTTTTTTTTTAAAATTAGTTCTTTAAATTTTAATTTATGGTAAAAAAATTCAATATTTATTTTGCCTAAACTTCTATTTTGGAAATATAAATTTTTTTTAAAATGATATTTAAAGATTAAGTCCACAAGGTTTATATTAAAGCACTTTTTAAGTATTTGCTCATTTATGAATGAGCCAGGTATTGATGGTTCAATTTCAGCGCAATATATATCATTTTTTTTATAAAAAATTTCAAAAGTAAATGGTCCGTGATTAAAATTAATTATTTTTAGTTTTTCATTTACAAAATTATTAATTTTATTTTTTAAATTTTTTGAAAGTTTATTAGGATAAGCTAACTTCTTGGTTGTAAAATCTTTATTAATTTCTTTATGTATAATTTTTTTAAATATAATATTAGAATTTAAAACCAAACCTGTTACAATAAGATGATTTCCTTCAACGTACTTCTCATAGATAAGATCTTTATTTGTGCTTGATTTTCTTAATAATTCATCTTTATTTCTAATCAAATTGACCCCTTCGGCTCCACTAAGTTTGTCATCTTTGGTTATTACAGGAGAATAAATTCTTTTTTTTTTTATTAAATCAGATTTTTTTAAAAATAGTTTTTTATTAAATTTTCTTAAAAATTTTTTTTTATTTGATATTAATTCAGCACTTTTTAAATTAAGCGTTGGCGTATTAAATTTTTTTCCCAAATATGAGGTAGTGTATATAGCACTCCTAGTACAACCTGTAATGACACCTTTAATTTTTAATTTTTTTTTTTTTTTATTTTAATTACAGATTTGAATATATCATTGTGTCTAGAAGAACTCTTAATTATTTTTGCATCTGCATATTTAAGCGCTTTGGCTTTATTATTTATATCTGTAGTTATCAAGAAAATTTTTTTTTTTTTAAAAAATTTAATAATATGTTCTTGGTAAACTCCACTTCCAATATTTATGAAACAATCATTCAAAATCTTCGATTTTAAATTGTTCATCATATTTTAAATTTCTTTTAATTTTTTTTCCAACCAATTTATTAAATTCAGATGGAGGTATACCGTCTCCAAATCTTTTGAAATCAATATCTGTTAGTTCTATGATCTTTCCTGATTTTAAATCTTTAGATGCAACTATGCTTCTTCTCATTTTATTTTTATTTAACATTTCTTGAGATGTAACCTTTACAGCGAATTCTTTAAGACTGTTACTTAAATTTTTAATGTTAGACGATAATTCACTTAAATCTTTAGGATCGGCTGAAATCGTATGATCGAGACCAGGCAAGTTTTTGTCTAATGTAAAGTGTTTTTCAATTACTGATACACCTTTAGCACATGCTGCAGTGCTCAGTAATATACCTAAAGAGTGATCTGAAAATCCAATCTGAACTTTAAATTTCTTTCTCATATAGTCAATTTGATTTAGGTTTACATTTTCAAACTTTGGCGGATACAATGAGACACAATATAACAATACAACATTATTATTATTTGATTTAATTATATCTAGTGCATCTTTTATTTCATGCTCTTCTCCAAAACCACAAGAAATAAAAATTGGTTTTTTTTTTTTTGAAATATAATCAATTAATAAATGATGATTTAGGTCCATTGAAGCAATTTTAAAAAAAGGAACATTTAATTCATCTAATAAATCAACATCTGACTTACAAAAAACTGTTGAAGAAAATAATATATTATTTTTTTTTGAAAAATTTGATAGATGCCTAATTTTATCTTCATCTAAAGCTATAAAATTTTCAAATTCTTCTTGATTTTTTAGTTTGAATTCTGGAATTGGAGAAGGAGAATTTTTCCATATTTTATTCTGAAGAATTGTGTCTTTATTGCAAGATTGAAATTTTACTGCATCTGCGCCACATTTTTTTGCAGATAAAATCATTTTTTCTGCAAGTTCTATTGATCCGTTAAAATTCGAACCAATTTCTGCTACAAGGAATGGCTTAGAAAATTCTCTTAAAGTAAAATTTTGTAATTTTATTAACATAAACTTTGATCACTTACAGCTGCTTGAAACCAATAAATTTTTTTTTTTTTATTTAAAATATTTTTTAATTTTCTTAAAATTTTATTATTTTTCTTATCATTTAAACAAAATAAATTCTTTTGACTTAATATTAATTTTTTTTTAATTTCTGCAGCAATTTTTAATTTTACATTTTTTTTAATTAAATAGTCAATAATATTTTTATAATGTAATATTTTAATTTGATACATGAGCTTTAGTTTATCGTTTGTTAAATTTATATAGGGATTTCCAATTACATTATTAGAATGTAATCTATAGTAAACCATAGATTTTTTGATCACATATATTTTTGATTTATTTTCAATTAACAAAATTGTAATTAAAAACCAATCTAATATCGTAGTCTTGCATTCGCTAATAATTTTAATTAGATTATTAATTAAAGAAATTTTTATAGATAAACATCCTAAACCAACCGCATTAAATTCTAATAAATCAATCGCACTAATGGTTTTTTTAAAAAACATATCAGTTTGAAATAATGAATTTTTTTTAAAAAGTAGATTTGAACAAAATAGTTTTTCTTTGTTATGAGAGAAAAAATTTTTAGCATGTTTTATTCTATTCTTATGCATGTAATCATCTGAGTCTCCAAATACTATGATATCGTAATTTGCTTTATATTTTTTTATATATTTAAGACCTATAATTCTATTAATTTTGCCTTCTCCTTTTCCGTTTAAAATAATTATTTTAAAATCATTAAGCTCACTAATTATTTTTTTTTTTATCTCTTTATTTGATGTGTCATCAATTAATAAAATAGTAAAATTTTTAAATGTTTGTTTTTTGATAGAATGAATAAATTCCTTGATAAATTCCTCCATTTCATCATAAATAACTGAAAAGAATATAATTCTATTTTTTTTCATTATGAAAAGAGTACAAATATTTAGTAAACAATTAAATCGTTTTTTTATAAATCATAGGTTAAAAAAATGGATAAAAGATGTATTCGATTTTAATAGGAGCATAACAGGAAGTGGAACATTAAAAACTCTTAAATACATAAAAAAAAATATAAATAAAAACTTTAAAATTAAAAATTATAAATCTGGGACAAAAGTGTATGATTGGAAAATTCCTAAACAGTGGGAAATTTATAAGGCAAATATTTATTGTGATAATAAAAAAATTTGCGACTTTGACGATAACAATTTACACATAGTAGGCTACTCATATCCAATAAAAAAAAGATTGAACTACAATCAACTTAAAAAAAAACTAAATACATTAAAAAATCAGCCAGATGCTATCCCATACGTTACATCTTACTACAAAAAAGATTGGGGCTTTTGTATGAAATATGCAGATTTCAAAAAACTAGATAAAAAAAAAAAATACGATGTTTTAATTAATAGCAAATTATTTAATGGCAAGATGAATTTTTCTGAGATGACAATAAAAGGAGAAACAAAAAAAACAGTTATAATTATGTCTTACATTTGTCATCCATCAATGGCAAATAATGAGTTAAGTGGTGTTTCTGTTGTTGCGGCTTTATCTAAGATAATTAAGAATCCATATTATACGTATAAATTATTACTTATACCTGAAACCATAGGAGCTATAGCTTACATAAATAAAAATAATTATCAACTTAAGAAAAACTTAATTGCTGGATTTAACTTAACTTGTTGTGGTGATAAAGGGTCTCTATCATATATAAGTTCTATTTACGAAAATACTTATTCAGATTTAATTTTAAAACGGATTTCAAAAACATATAAAAATTTTAAAATTTACTCCTTTTTAGATCGAGGAAGCAATGAAAGACAATTTGGTTGTCAAAATTTAAAATTGCCGTTTTGTACAATTATGAGATCAAAATTTGGAAATTATAGAAATTATCATACCTCTAAAGACGACCTTAAAATTGTTTCAGAAAAAAAATTAAGAGATACACTAAAATTTATTGTGAAAGTCATTGATGAAATTGAGAAAAATAAAATTTACGTAAAAAACACTACTTGTGAACCTTTTTTGACAAAATATAATTTAATAAATACAAAAAGCTTTTTTCAAAATAATAAAAATTCTCTTACTAAAGATATTTTAAATATTACAGCTTATGCATCCGAAAATTTAGATACGACTGAATTATCAAAAATACTAAAAATCGATAAAAAAAAATTGAACTTTTATATTGATTTTTTATATCAGAAAAAAATTTTAAAAAAATTTTGACTTAAGAGTTTGTAAATTTAAAATCTTTCTTTCATCATTCTTAACTATCTTTGTTCTTCCATGCATAAATCTATGGTTATTTATCATGATTAAATCATTTTTTTTCCAAGTATGCATATAGGTTATATTTTGTGATACTAAAGTTACTTCATTTAAAATTGATTTTGGAATTTTTATACCAGACAAAATACCAATCGATTTGATAGTTGGATCCATCTCTAATGCTGAACTTATTAAATGATTGCAAAAACTTAACTTACCTCTAAAATTTTTGCTTACTGCAAAACGAATTTGTTTGATATTAATAATACCTTTTTTGTTATCAATAAAACAATCATGAGTACCAATTTCGTCAAAGTACCAATTTGTTTTTTTTATATTACCTCTAACATTAACATTAATCGGTATTTCCATTTTATAAATTAAAGGGTTTTTTAAAAAAAAATTTTTTGTTTTATAAGATAATTTTTTCCATAGTTCCTCTCCATCACATAAAGTCGTTTGTCCATATTTTTTTGGGGGTACAGAACAATAAAACCATAAAATTTCAGGCCAAGAGGGTGAAAAACTGGCCTCGGAATGAAGTTTCATTGGTTGAAGACCACTGTCTACAGAATTTATTTCTTTGTGGGTTTCACTTTTATTTCTTCTGGAAGCATCATTTGAATATTTTAGAGTAAACTTATCTACAAATTTTTTTAATTTAAAATTATTAATATCAAATGACCTAAAAACTACTATTCCATATTTTTCATATAAATATAAAACATCTTTGATTAACAATTGGTTAAGAGATTTACCTTTATAAAAAATATAATTTCTCATAATATTTCTAATAATTAGCCGTGCTCTAGCATGCAATCAGTTATTTAATCACAATTTTTAATTTTGTTAAACTTAGAAAATTTCTTACATTTAATATAATAACAAATTCTATTTTTATTCTTTAATCTCTGAGATCCTGATCTTGCTGGGATTAAGCATAAAGCTTTTTTTGTCATCTGTGTAAGATTGATTAAAAATTATATAAAATAGAATTTATTTTTTATAATTATCAAATGAATTGATATAAATATTATAAGTTTAAAATTTATAACAAAGTTTACTAATTAAAAATTTTTTTCAGTGCATAAATTAAGCCAATTGAGCTATTAGTACTGGTCAGCTACACGTATTGCTACGCTTCCACACCCAGCCTATCAACGTGGTGGTCTACCACGGCTCTATGGGAAGAACTAGTTTTGAGGTGAG
>MDTA01113928.1_pt1 | contig 16407 bp, 18 predicted proteins | sample 811151 | NCBI WGS metagenome assembly MDTA01 (sample SAMN05326648, study PRJNA326480) | marine metagenome | isolation source: seawater | place: Indian Ocean: South | collected 2010 | reverse complement strand
TTTAAGTTTGGTGGAGGGGGAAAGATTCGAACTTTCGAAGACCGAAGTCAACGGGTTTACAGCCCGCCCCATTTGACCGCTTTGGTACCCCTCCTTACTTCTTATTGTTGGGATACCCACTAACTTAAATAGCATTTAACAACAAGCGTTTTATAAGCATTTATAAAACAATTGCAATAAATCATTTTGCCTTAAAATATGCTAGTAATTTGAAAAAACAGCTTAAAATTCATGAAAAAAACCACTTTTTTAATAGTTGGAAAACATGCGGTTCTTGAGGCACTAAAAAACCCCTCGAGAAAGATTGAAAGAGTTTTTTTAACTGAAGATGCTCAGAAAAAAATTAATAGAGAAAATCAATCTTTAAATTTATTTAAATCAACAAACGTATTTTATAAGTCTAAAAGGGAATTAGATAACTTATGTGGGAAAGATGAGACAGCACATCAAGGACTAGTTGCTGAAGTAGAACAACTAGAGGAAATTACATTAAAAGAATTCATAATAGAAAACAAAAAAAAAAATGTAAATTTAATCGCGCTAGAGGAAGTAACAGATCCAAGAAATATTGGATCAATAATTAGAAGCGCAGTAGCCTTTGATATTGACGGGTTAATAGTAAAAGAGAGATCGTTTCCATCTAAAAGTAAATTATTATATAAAAGTGCTAGTGGTGGAGCGGAATATATAAAAATATTTAAGGTTTCAAATTTAAATACTACTCTGAAATATTTAAAGACTAAAGAATTCTGGGTAAGTGCTTTTGATACATCTGCTAAGAAAGATTTTACAAAGAATAATTGGAAAGGTAAAAATGTATTATTATTTGGATCAGAGGGTTATGGTATTAAAGCAAAAACTCTTGAAAATTCAGATTTCAGATTCAAGGTAAATATGAATGATAATATCGAGAGTTTAAATATATCAAATACAGTGTCAGTAGTATGTCATCATATTTTTCAATCTTTAAAATAATTTTTATTTTTTATTGTTTTTTAAGTAAATTTATTTTAAAGAGAGCTTTAAGCCCTCATAGCTCAATTGGTAGAGCAATTGATTTGTAATCAATAGGTTCGCGGTTCGAGTCCGTGTGAGGGCACCAATTAATAAATCTCTCTTCTCAATTGCTCAATTTTAATTTTTTTTTGTAAACTTTTAGTTTTATCGTATAGAAGATTAAATTTAATATTATTTTTAACTTTAATTGTTATTTTTTTTGCATTTCTTACTTCGATATTATCTGCTACTGCACTAACTGGTCTTTTTAATGAATTAAGATTTTTTATTATTATTTTTGATTTGTCGCTTACAACTTTTCCCGTCCACCTTCTAGGTCTAAAAGCACTAATAGGAGCAATAGAAATCTTTTTTGAGTTTAAATTTAATATAGGTCCATTTACAGATAAATTGTAAGCAGTGCTTCCAGCTGGTGTTGACACTAAAACACCATCAGCAACTAATTTTTTCATTAAATATTTTGAATTTATTTTGATCATTAAATTTGCAGCCTGCCTGCTTTGTCTTAAAATGGATACCTCATTTATAGCTATACACTTTTTATTTTTATTTTTACTCGAAACAGTCATTTCTAATGGTGAGATATTTATCATTTTAGATTTATTTATATTTTTAATTAAAAATTTCCTTGAAAATTTATTCATTAAGAATCCGTAGTTACCCGAGTTGATTCCATAAAATAAATTTTTCTTATTTTTATTTTTTTTTAAAGTTTGAAGCATGAAACCATCGCCTCCTATAACAATAATAATATTCGACTGTTTTAAATATTTTTTCTTAAATATATTTTTTACTTGATCTTTTATTTTTTTAGATTTGAAATTTTTATCTGAAATAATAATTGGTTTTTTTATCATCAAATTATTTACTCCAAAAGTGGTGCCCTCGGCCAGACTCGAACTGGCACTCCCAAAAGGGCAAGGATTTTAAGTCCTTTGTGTCTACCAATTTCACCACGAGGGCATTATACTTAGTTTTAACAATATTGATCTTTTTTACTCTTCTATTTCGAATTTGACAACTAATTTACTTCTTCTTTATAAACAATTAAATGATAAATTTTAGATTAAAATTTTTTACTTTTATTTTAGTAATAGTTATTTTCATTTTTTCAATTTTTTTGTGTGAATTTGTTTTAAGATATATTGGTTTAGGTGATCCTATAATATATGAAAAAAATGCATCCTGGAGATACTCTTTACTAGAAGATCAAGAGCGACAAAGATTTAATAATAATATAGTAAAAATAAATAAAGCTGGATTAAGGTCTAATAAAGAGTGGATTAAAAAGGATAATAAATTAATTTTATTTATTGGAGACTCTGTAACGTACGGTGGATCAAAAATCGATAACGCAGAATTATTTTCAGAAAAAGTTTGTGAACTAATAAAAAAAGATTTTGTTTGTGGTAATGCCGGTGTGAATGGCTATGGTATTTTAAACATGGTGTTAAGAACCAAATTTGATGAAAGAATTAAAAATGCAGATGTTGTAGTGTTTGTTGTAATTTTAGAAGATTTCTGGAGAGGATTAGTTGATATTAAACATATGCATTATTTTACCTCATCCCCGAATAGAATTTTTCCAGCATTGGAGGAAGCCTTAAATTTTATAAGTTGGAAATATGATATTAACAATTATTTGGGACATAGAGACAAAACCCCAGAAAAAGAAAATTTAGAAAAAAAAATGCACATTAACGCAACAAATTTTGCTATAAATATTTTTAATCAAGAAATAGAGAGACTTAAATCAATAAATAAAAATGTATTTGTTTTTTTTTCCCCTACTAAATCAAGCTTGATTAAAAGCGAAAAAGAGTGGGTAGAAGAAATTAAGAAAATAGTTTTAGAGAATACAAAAAATATTTTCAATATGTCTTCGGAATTTAAAAAGACGAATTTAGATCTTTATTATGACAATGTTCATTATAATGTTTTAGGCCATGAAATTGCTGCTAAAGTAATTTTTAAAGAAATAAGAGACAAATTAAACTAATCTATAATGAAAAAAATTTTAATATATAATTCTGGTGGAGGATTGGGAGATTCTATACAGTTATTTTCTTTAATACTAAGCTTGAAAAATCATTTCAAAAAATCAAAATTTTATTACCTTGGAGCACATTCTAATCATTTCAATGGAAAATTGAGAGAATATAATATTAACTTAGAGTCCTTAGATTTAAATTTAAATTTTTTTGGATTTAGATGGTGGCATATTTTTTTTGCCAAAAAAAGAACTTTAAACAAATCTATTAATACGTTTGATTTAATAATAGATTTACAGACTAAGTTTAGAAATACAGTTGTTTTGAAAAGAATTCCACATTCTTTATTTTACTCAAGAACATTTAATGGTTTTTTTTCTTCAAAAAAAATAAAATCTAATTCTGAGAACCACTTGGAAAATTTAAGCCTTTTTTTAGAAGATGATGTAATAGAATTAGAATTTAAGGTTAAAAATTTACCCAAACAAATCCTAGCTGAGGCAAAAAAATTACTTCCCAATAATAATTACATAGGATTTTCAATTACTCAAGGTAATGAATATAGAAAAAAAAGTTGGTCAATTTATAAATTCATTTCTTTAGCTAATAAATTAACCTCAAAAAATAAAATTCCTGTTTTTTTCATAGAAAAAAACAATATTGATTTAATAGATAAAATAAAAAATCAAGTTCCAACGGCAATATTTCCTGAGCTGAAATCTAAAATGGCATGTCCAGCTCTTGTTACGGCTTTAGCATCTAGATTAGATACGGCAATTTCAATTGATAACGGCATAATGCATATGATGTCGTTAGCTGATATTCCTATGATAGTTTTATTTGGTCCAACGAATGCTGACAAATTTGCACCTAAAAATAATTATACAAAAATTTTAGATAGTAAAAAGATAAATAATACTAAAGATATTAATTCTATAGAAGTTGATCAAGTATTTAGCTTAATTTAAATTTTAAGTATCTTAATTTTTTTTGATTTGACAAGTTTCAACAATTCTTTATTTACTTTATTCAATTTAAGTTTTGAAGTTGATCTTGTTACCACAGAGACACCTATTTTCCCTAATCTAAAAAATGGATAACTTCCAATCTCAACATGTTTTTTAAATTTTTTTTGAATTAATCCCAATTTTTTTGAAATATTACTTTCAACAGTAAAAAGATTAATTGTTTTACTGTGAACTTTAAGTCCTTTGACTAGATATTTTTTACAATTGTCTATCATTGAATTTAAAATTGATGGAACGCCAGGCAATGATATTATATTTCTTGTTATAAAACCCGGTGCTGCACTTGAGGGATTATAAATTAATTTAGCTCCTCTTGGCATTTTAGACATTTTTTTTCTACCATCGTTAAATTTTTTTTTGCCATAGTATTTTTGTAAAATTTTAAAAGCCTCATTTTGATACTCGTATTTTAAGTTAAAAGCTTTTGCTATTGATTGAGCAGTTATATCATCATGAGTAGGTCCAATACCGCCTGTCGTAAAGACGTAATTAAATTTTTTTGATAAGTGATTTATATTTTCAACAATAATTTTTTCAACGTAAGGTATAATTCTTACTTACAATACAGATATTCCACAATTTGAGTTAAGCCAATTGCTTAAAAATGCTATATTTTTATCTTGAGTTCTTCCAGATAAAATTTCGTTTCCAATTATTAAAATTGCTGCATTTACTTCTTTAAATTTTTTCTTCATAAATATTCAATATACATGAACTTTAGAAATAAACTAATACCAGGAGTGTTGATCAAAAGATATAAACGTTTTTTTGTAGATGTAAAAATTAACAATAATATAGTCACAGCGCATTGTCCTAACACAGGCTCTATGATGGGTTTGTTAAAAAAAGGTAATAAAGTTTGGTTGAGTGAGTCTGATAACCCTAAAAGGAAACTAAAGTTTACCTTACAAATGATCGCAGAAAAAAACCAAAAAGTAGGTATTAACACTCACTTAACAAATAAAATTATACTTGATGCTTTGATAAATAAACAAATTAAAGTTTTTGAAAACTCAGAAACTATTAAAACCGAAGTAAAATTTGGAACTAACACAAGATTTGATTTTTTAATCATTAATGGAATGCAAAAAACTTTTATCGAGGTAAAAAACGTAACTTTATCAAGAGTAAATGGAGTTGCAGAATTTCCAGATGCTGTAACAACTAGAGGACATAAACATCTGAATGAATTAATAAAAGCAAGTCAAAAAGGTTATAAAATTTTCATACTTTATTTAATACAGAGAGAAGACTGTAGTAAATTCAAAATCGCTAAAGATATAGATCCTGTATATTATAAACTATTGCAAAAAGCTGTTAAAAAGAAATTAAATGTACTTTGCTTTGATTGTAAATTTTCAATAAAAGGAATAAAACTTAATCGTAAAATTAATTTCAGTATAAATGAGTAAAAACTACAAAGAAGCATTTGAAAAAACAAGAGTTGCAGGAGCAATTGCAGCAGGTGCTTTACAAGAAGTAGCAAAAATAATTAAACCTGGTATTCAAACAGATCAAATCGACAAAATTTGTTACGAGTATATTAATGACCATGGAGCTTTTTCTGCCCCTCTATATTATAGAGGTTTTCCAAAATCCTGTTGTACATCAACAAATCATGTAGTGTGTCATGGCATACCCTCAGCTAAGATTTTAAAAGATGGAGATATAATTAATGTAGATGTAACTGCGCTAAAAAATGGTTGGCACGGTGATACAAGCAGAACTTTTGAAGTGGGTGAAGTTTCCGTGAAAGCAAAGAAGCTTGTAAAGACTACTTACGATGCAATGATGAAAGCTATAAAAATTATAAAATCAGATATTCATTTGGGTGATATTGGAAATACGATACAAACTCATGTTGAAGCTGAAGGTTTATCAGTAGTTCAAGATTTTTGTGGTCACGGTATCGGAGAATCATTTCATAAAGAACCAAATGTTTTACATTACGGAGAAAAAGGATCTGGTGAAAAAATAAAAGCTGGGATGATTTTTACAATAGAACCAATGATAAATCTTGGAAACTATGAAACAAAAACACTAAATGATGGTTGGACTGCGGTAACAAAGGATAAATCTTTATCAGCACAATTTGAACATACTATAGGTGTAACAAAAGATGGTTATGAAATTTTTACATTACCAAATAAATAAAATAAAATTCAATGATTGAAAGATACTCCAGGAAAGAAATAAAAGCTATTTGGGAAGATTATAATAAGTATTCAATTTGGTTAGAAATTGAGCTTGCAGCTGCAGAAGCTATGGAAAAATTAAAGATAATTCCAAAAGGTGTTTCAAAAAAAATAAAATCAAAAGCTAAGATCAACGTAAAAAGAATTTTACAGATTGAGGATAAAGTAAAACATGATGTAATTGCTTTTTTAACTTCTATCACAGAAAGAGCTGGTAAAGAAGCAAGGTATTTGCACAAAGGTATGACCTCATCTGACGTGCTTGACACTTGTTTTAATCTACAATTAAAACAATCTAGTGAAGTTTTATTAAAAGATTTAGATCAATTATTGATTTCTATTAAACGTCAAGCTGTAAAACATAAATTTACAATTTGTATAGGTAGAAGTCATGGTATTCATGCTGAACCAATTACATTTGGTTTAAAGCTTCTAACTTTTTATCAAGAATTTTTGAGAAATAAAAAAAGATTACAAAACTCAATTAAAGAAATTTCGACATGTGCTATTTCTGGTGCTGTTGGAACATTTGCGAATATTGATCCAAGAGTTGAAAAATATGTTTCAAAAAAACTTAAGCTTGATGTTGAGCCAATTTCAACTCAAATAATACCAAGGGATAGACATGCTCAATTTTTTTCAACTCTTGGGATAATAGCGAGCTCAATTGAGAGATTTGCAACTGAAATAAGACATTTACAAAGAACAGAGGTTTTAGAGGTTGAGGAATTTTTTAGTAAAAATCAAAAAGGGTCATCTGCAATGCCTCATAAAAAAAATCCAATCTTAAGTGAGAATTTAACTGGCTTAGCTAGATTAATTAGATCTAGTGTTATACCAGCGTTAGAAAATGTGGCTTTGTGGCATGAGAGAGATATTTCTCATTCAGCAGTGGAAAGAAATATTGGTCCTGATGCTACGATAGCATTAGATTTTGCTTTAAATAGACTCAATAATATAGTGAAAAATTTAAATATATATCCAAAAAAAATGCTTAAGAATTTAAATATTACTAACGGGATATTTTTTTCCCAAAGAGTTTTACTTGAATTAACTAATGTTGGTTTTACTAGAGAAGAATCTTATAAAATAGTTCAAAAAAATGCTCTGAATGCTTGGAAAGAAAATTGTTCTTTTTTTAGTAAAATTATAGCAGATAAAAAGATAACAAGTAAAATACCTGTTAATAAACTAAAAAAATTATTTAATTTTAGTTATCATAACAAAAGAATTAATATAATTTTTGGTCGTAGCCTTAAAAAAAAGTAATCTAATGAATAAAGGAAATAAACTATACGAAGGTAAAGCAAAGATTATTTATGAAACTAAAGATAAAAATTTAGTTATTCAGCATTTTAAAGATGATGCTACGGCTTTTAATAATTTAAAAAAAGCTAAAGTCGAAGGTAAAGGTGTTTTAAATAATAGAATTTCTGAATATATTTTATCAAATTTATCTCAATGTGGAATTGAAACTCATTTAGTAAAGAGACTAAATATGAGAGAACAATTAATAAAAAAAGCTGAAATTTTTCCAATAGAATTTATAGTTAGAAACATTGCTACAGGCTCATTAACTAAAAGATTTGGAATTCCTGAGGGAACAATTTTAGAAAAACCTTTATTAGAGTATTGCTTAAAAAAAGATGAATTAAATGATCCTTTGATATCTAAAGATCATATTTTTTCTTTTGGTTGGGCAACAGAAAATGAAATTCAAATTATAGATAAAATGACACTGAGAATTAACGATATTCTTATTGGTATGTTTAGGGCTATTGGAATTAAACTTGTGGATTTCAAATTAGAGTATGGAAAAGCTTGGAATAACGAAACTGAAAAAAAAGAAATAGTTCTTGCTGATGAAATAAGTCCTGATACTTGTAGATTGTGGGATGCTAAAACAGAAAAAAAACTTGATAAGGATAGATTTAGAAAAGATTTAGGAAATATTGTTCAGGCTTACCAAGAAGTTGCTAGAAGACTAGGAATAATGCCTGAAGAAACAAATATAAGTGAAGTAAATTTCGGAAAAACGATTCCAATAAAATTTAAAAAAAAATAAATTGAAATTTTCAGTTACAGTTACACTTAAAAAAGATGTATTAGACCCACAAGGTAAAGTAGTTGAAAACACTTTAAAAAACATCGGTATGAATAACTTAAAAAGTATTAGACAGGGAAAATATTTTGAAATTGAAGTAAATGATAATGACGAAAAAAATGCAAAGGATAAGATAAATTTAATGTGTGAAAAACTTTTAGTTAACTTAATAATCGAAGACTATAAGATAAATAAATTATAATGAGATCGTCTGTGATTGTTTTTCCAGGATCAAACTGCGACAGAGATATTGCTGTGGCATTAGAAAAGATGCAATTTAAAAATAAAATGATTTGGCATAAAGAAACTTCTTTACCTAAAACAGACCTGATTGTTATTCCTGGGGGATTTTCTTACGGAGATTATTTGCGTTCTGGTGCGATAGCTGGGAAATCTCTTATTATTAATGAGGTAATAAAAGCAGCTAACTCTGGATGTTTAGTTTTAGGTATTTGTAATGGATTTCAAATACTTACAGAAACTGGATTGTTGAAAGGTACGCTGCTTAGAAACAAGAATCTAAAGTTTATAAACAAAGATGTAAATATTAAAGTGATAAGTAATAATACTAGATTTACTTCCAAATATAAAAAAGATCAAATCTTAAAAATTAATATAGCGCACAATGAAGGCAATTACTTCACAGATAAAAAACATTTAGATGAATTAAAAGATAATGATCTTATCGCTTTTAAATACTGTAATGAAAAAGGAATCATAGATAATAAATCAAACCCAAATGGAGCTTTAGAAAATATTGCAGGAATTTATAATAAGAATAAAAATATACTTGGTATGATGCCTCATCCAGAAAGAATGGTTGATAAAATTATATCTAATACAGATGGAGTGAATCTTTTTTCTAGTTTATTAAATTAACTTAATGAAAATTACAGAAAAAATTATTACTAAACATGGTCTTAAAGCTGAGGAATATAAAAATATTCAAAAATTACTCAGAAGAGATCCAAATTTATTAGAACTTGGTATATTTTCAGCAATGTGGAACGAGCATTGTTCTTATAAATCATCTCGAGTCCATCTAAAAAAATTACCAACTAAAGCAAACCATGTCATTCAAGGACCTGGAGAAAATGCTGGTGTCATAGATATTGGAGATGACGACGCAATAGTGTTTAAAATTGAAAGTCATAATCATCCATCTTATTTAGAGCCTTACCAAGGTGCAGCAACAGGTGTTGGTGGAATTCTAAGGGATGTTTTTACTATGGGTGCAAGACCAATAGCATTACTTAATTCTATTCACTTTGGCTCCCCTGCCCACCCTAAAACTAAAAGTTTACTTAATGGTGTGGTCTCAGGCATCGGAGGGTACGGTAACTGTATTGGCATACCAACTGTTGCGGGTGAAACAAAATTTAACGAAACATATAATGAAAATATTTTAGTTAACGCAATGGCAGTAGGTCATGCTAAAAAAGATAAAATATTTTATTCTAAAGCTAAAGGATTTAACAAATCTGTTGTCTACGTTGGATCTAAAACAGGTCGTGATGGTATTCATGGAGCGTCTATGGCATCAGCTGAGTTTGATGAAAATTCTGAAGAAAAAAAACCTACAGTTCAAGTGGGGGATCCTTTTACAGAAAAATTACTTTTAGAAGCTTGTTTAGAATTAATGAAAGATGACTCCATAATTGCAATACAAGATATGGGTGCAGCGGGCTTAACCTCTTCAAGTGTAGAAATGGCTTCAAAAGGATCTTTAGGTATTGAATTATATTTAGAAAAAGTACCTTGTAGAGAAGAAAATATGACACCCTATGAAATGATGTTATCTGAAAGCCAAGAAAGAATGCTTATAATATTAGAGGAAGGAAAAGAGGATCATGCAAGGAAAATCTTTAAAAAATGGGATTTAGATTTTGTAGTAATTGGCAAAACTAAAGATACAAGAAATTTAACACTTAAATTTCATAATGAGATAGTTGGTGAAATTCCAATAGATGCGTTGGCGTCAAAAGCTCCAATATACGACAGAAAATGGACAAGAAAAAAGATTTCTAAAAGAAAACTAGACTTAAAAAAAATAAAGAAAATTAAAATTGAAGATGCTTTAATAAAGATTTTATCTTCGCCTAATCACTCTAATAAAAGTTGGGTTACAAGCCAATATGATCAGATGGTAATGTGTGATACTGTAAAAAAATCTGGATCTGATGCAGCAATTGTCAGAATACATAATAAAGATAAAGCAATAGCTGTTTCGGTAGACTCTTCAGCAAATTATTGTAAATCTCATCCTGTCTCGGGTGGTAAACAAATAGTTTGTGAAAATTGGAGGAATTTGATTTCTGTTGGAGCTAAACCTTTGGCGATTACAAATTGCTTGAATTTTGGAAATCCAGAAAATAAAGAAATAATGGGTGAGTTTGCAGAATGCTTGGAGGGTATTAAGGAAGCATGTAAGTTTTTAAATTATCCAGTTGTATCTGGAAATGTCTCTTTTTATAATGGCACGAATAAAAAAAATATTTATCCCACACCTGTTATAGGAGGAGTAGGTTTAATTAATGATTTGTCTAAACCTGTTGATCACAAAATTAAAAAAGAGAAAAGTAGACTAATATTAATAGGAAAAACTTTTGGTCATCTTGAACAAAGTTGTTTTCTTAAAGAAAACTTTTCCATAATTGATGGTAAGCCGCCAGAAGTAAACTTATCTAATGAAAAAAATAATGGAGAAACAGTATTGGATATTATAAAACTTGGTCTAGTAAACTCAGTACACGATGTTTCAAACGGTGGTTTAATCATATCTTTAAGTGAGATGGTTTTGGGGACAGATTTTGGACTAAAAATACAAAAACCCAAAAAATTGAGAAATGCAGTAGAGTATTTTTTTGGAGAAGATCAAGGTAGATATATCATTGAGATAGATGAAAGTAATTCTAATAAAATAGAAAAAATACTTCAAAATAATAATATTTATTATGAGTTTATCGGTTTTACCCAAAAAAAATATTTTGAAATAGAGGGAGAAATGAAAACTGACATAAATGACCTATTTAAAATTAACAATCAATGGTATAACAATTTCTAATGCCTATACCTGTAGATGAAATCAAAAAGTTAATAAAAGCGTCCATACCAGATGCAACGATAGAAATAAAAGATTTAATGGGTGACAATAACCATTATTCAGCGGTTATAAGATCTGAATTATTTAATAGTCTTAATAAGATAGAGCAACATAAACTTGTTTATAAATCTTTAAAGGGAAAAATGGGGAATGAATTACATGCCTTATCAATTACAACTGAAGGTAAATAGTGGACGTAAAAGAAAAAATTAATAAATTTATTAGCGATAATGATGTCTGTCTATTTATGAAAGGAACGCCAGACTCTCCACAATGTGGGTTCTCTATGGCGGTTTCGAATGTTTTAAAACATCTTAACGTAAGTTTTAAAGGAATAAATGTTTTAGAGGATGAAAATTTGAGGCAAGGAATAAAAGATTTTAGTGATTGGCCAACGATACCTCAACTATATATAAAAAAAGAATTTATTGGTGGCTGCGATATTATAAAAGAAATGTTTGAGAAAGGTGAATTAAAAAAATTACTAGAAAATAAAAAAATAATTTAACTCATTTTTTTTCGATAAAACAAATATCAGAGTCTTTTAAATTACCTTTGTAAATATTAATTTTATTCGTATTATTAAAAATAAAATTTTGATCTTTTTCATTTATTAAATTTGATTGAAAATATTCTTTCTCCGATATTTTTTTTAGCAGATCATCTACAAATATGTGATCGATATCTCTATTGTACTTATAATAGTTTGGGTGCTTAAAATCTTCAATAATATATAAACCGCCACTATTTAAAAATTTAAAAAAGTAGTTCAAACTGAATAAAATATCACTTAAAAAATGAGAACCGTCGTCTATAATTATATCAAATTTTTTCAAATTATTTTTTTCAAAAATATGACTCAATGTTTTAAAAACTTTAATTTCATTTCTTATATCTATTCCATAAACATAAATATTAGCAGAACTATATTTAAAATTAGAAATATTTATATCAAAACAATATATTTTTGAATATGGAAAGTATTTGGCGAAAGCTGCTGCGGATGCTCCAGCGTATGAACCAAGTTCAAGTATATGTATTTTTCTTTTTTTAAAATTATTTAAATGTGTAGTGTAGTATTTTGAAAAGCCATGACCATTGGTATTATTAATCCTAAATCGATTTGCTTTGTCACTTCCGTAGTAAAAAAATAAGTCGTCTAAATTATTATTAGAAAATTTATCTTTCTCTATAGAAATTTTTCTTTTAAGTTTATAAAGTAAATTTCTTTTGAAAAGACTAAAAAAATTCAATTATCTAGAATAGTACTCAATAACTAAATTTGGCTCCATGATTACAGGATATGGAACTTCAGAAAACTTTGGAATTCTGACCAATTTAGCTGTTTTATTTTTGTTGTCTAACTGAATATATTCGGGAACATCTCTCTCTTTACTTTGTAATGAGCCATCTATAACAATTAAATTTTTTGATTTATCTCTTATCTCAATCAAATCAGTATTTTTTACAACATAGCTTGAAATGTTTACCCTTTTTTTATTTACCTTAATGTGCCCATGATTAATCATTTGCCTAGCTGAAAAAACAGTGGGTGCAAATTTTGCTCTGTAAATAACTGTATCTAATCTACTTTCAAGCAAAGCGATCAAATTTTCTGTTGTGTCTCCCTTTTTAGATAGTGCCTTACGATAAATATTTCTAAATTGTCTCTCATTAATATTTCCGTAATATGCTTTTAACTTTTGTTTAGCCTGGAGTTGAACTCCATAATCGGTTGGTTTCCCTTTTTTATTTTGGCCATGTTGGCCTGGGGGATATGCTCTTGAATTGAATGGGCTTTTAGGTCTACCCCAAATGTTAGCTTTTAATCTTCTATCTACTTTATGTTTAGATTTCAGTCTTTTTGTCATATTTTAATATTGAGTGTTTATAAGGTTTCAATTCTATTTGTCAATTAACGATTAATACTTTTTTTACTCAATGAGCTAATAATACTAGCTAAAATCCTTAATTCTTTATCATTTGGCTCAAGTCTATAAATTAAATTATTTATATTAATTAACATTGACTTCTTTTTTTCTTTTTGTGCAAAAAAATTTTTGTTTTCTAATAATTTCACTAAATGTTGCACTATTGATAAAATTTTAGATTTTGAAGATATCTTTATATTCTTTCCCTTTTTATCAAGTAATTTTTTATTTAATGATTTGAATATCTCATAACAAACCAAGGTAACTGAGTGTGACAAATTTAAAGATTTAAATTTTTTCGAGGTAGGTATTTGTAAAATATAGTTTGAAAAGCTTATATCATTATTTGAAAGACCAGATGCCTCGGGACCAAACATCATACCGAAATTAGTATTTTTTTTCTTATTCAAGATAGTTATAAAATCTTTCATAGTAATATGCTTCTTATTAATATCTCTTCTTCTTGCACTTAATGATATTATAATCTGAAAATCTTTTATTGCTTTGTACGTATTATCAAAAACTTTAGCATTATTTATGATATCGTAAGCTCCAACCGATGTAACTTTTGTTTTATGATTAGGAAATTGAAATTTAGGGGAAACAATGCTTAGTTTTTTAAAACCAAAATTTTTCATAGAACGGGCACAAGCACCAATATTTTCACCGAGTTGAGGTTTGATCAAAATAAACCCGAATTTATTTTTCATCTAAATTAGCTGGTGCCTTTTCCTTGTACAATTTATAATCTAAGCTATCGATTAAAGCTCTGAAAGATGCTTCTATAATATTGGGAGAAACTCCTACAGTAAACCAGCTGATACCTGATTTATCTGTGCTTTCAATTAACACTCTTGTTGTTGCCTCTGTACCTGTATTTAGAATTCTAACTTTATAGTCTAAAAGTTTTAAATCTGAAAAAAAGTTATAGTATTTTGTTACTTTTTTAAAATTAGATCTTATAGCATTATCTAATGCATTAACTGGTCCATTACCCTCTCCATGACATTCAATTTCTTTTCCATCTATTAAGAAGACTACCTTGGCTTTAGTTTGAATTTTTTCTGATTTAGAAACATTCACATCATAGTTTTTAACTTTTAAATATTCTGGAACTTTACCGAGTAGTCTATTGGCTAATAATTCAAAAGAGGCATCAGCTCCATCGTAAGAATAACCACTAAATTCTCTGTCTTTTACTTCATCTAAAATTCTTTTCACTTTTGGATCATTAGAGTCAATTTTGACACCATATTGTTCAAGCCTTGATAATATATTTGATCTTCCAGATTGATTAGAGATTATGATATTTCTATGATTTCCAATTAATTTAGGATCTATATGTTCATATGTTTTAGGATCTTTTTTAACCGCTGAAACATGTAAGCCCCCCTTATGTGAAAATGCTGATGCTCCAACATAAGCCATATTTTTGTTTGGTTTTCTGTTAAGTATTTCATCTAATAGTCTTGAGCATTCTGTTAAAGTGGATAGTTTTTCTTTTTTAATATTTAACTCATATTTGTCACTAAAAGTTTTTTTGAGACAAAGATTTGGTATTATTGACATTAAATTGGCATTACCACACCTTTCTCCTAACCCGTTAATTGTTCCTTGAATTTGTCTCGCTCCACACTCAACAGCAGCTAACGAATTTGCTACAGCATTTTCTGTGTCGTTATGAGCATGTATTCCAAGATTTTTACCAGGAATCGATTTAGTAACTTTTGAAACAATTTCTCTAATCTCGTTTGGCAAGGTCCCGCCATTGGTATCACATAAAACTACCCATCTAGCTCCATTATCATATGCTTGCTTCAAACAATTAATTGCATACTCTGGGTTAGCTTTATAACCATCAAAAAAATGCTCTGCATCAAACAAAAATTCTTTTTTGTTTTTTATAAAATGTTTTGTCGTTTCTTTTATATTGTCTAAATTTTCCTCATTTTTAATTCCAAGCGCGACTTTAACATGAAAATCCCAGGATTTTCCTACTACACAAACAGCTGGGGTATTAGCATTTATCAAAGAGGCTAATCCAGGATCATTGTCTGCACTTCTACCGGTTTTTTTTGTCATGCCAAAGGCTGTGAATAATGTTTGATTCATCTTTGGAGGGTTGGAGAAAAATTTTGTATCAACTGGATTTGCTCCAGGCCAACCACCCTCTACATAATCAACGCCTATATCTGATAATACTGAAGCTATCTTATTTTTGTCCTCAATTGAAAAATCTACGCCTTCAGTTTGAGCACCGTCTCTCAATGTTGTATCAAAAATATAAATTTTTTCTTTGCTCATTTTAATTTCCAAATTGTTTTACCTTTTTGATCTTCAATTAATACTCCTTTTGAGGATAATTCATCCCTTATTTTGTCTGCAAGAGAAAAATCTCCTTTTTTTTTAGCAACAATTCTTTCCTCAATTTTTTTTGCTATAAAGCTTTCGGACACACTAATTTTTTTTCTTTTTAAATTTTCCCAGTCTTTTTTACTTAAATTGAATAATCCAAGAAGTTTACATGCTTGATTAAATTTTAATTTTTTTTTCTGATCGCCCTTGATGGCCTCGTTATATAATTCATGTATTTTTGCAATAAAACCTGGAGTATTTAAATCATCTAATAATATTTCATCTACCTCAGCAGTGTTATCTTTTTCATCTATATATAAATTGTACCACTTGTTTAAAACTACTTCTTGATTTTTCAAAAGCTGATCGTTCCAGTCAAGTGGTTGACTATAATGTGCGCTAAGAAGTGCTAGCCTTACCACCTGTCCAGAGTATTTTTTTACTGCATCAGTGATAGATATTATATTTCCCAGAGATTTTGACATTTTTTCATTATTAATTGTAACAAAACCGTTGTGTATCCAATAATTTGCAAATTTTTTTGTATTATTATTGCAGCAAGATTGAGCAATTTCATTTTCGTGATGTGGAAAAATTAAATCTAAACCTCCTCCATGAATATCAAAATTTTTACCTAAATATTTTTCACTCATAACAGAACATTCTAAATGCCAACCTGGTCT
>MDTA01073861.1_pt1 | contig 16413 bp, 17 predicted proteins | sample 811151 | NCBI WGS metagenome assembly MDTA01 (sample SAMN05326648, study PRJNA326480) | marine metagenome | isolation source: seawater | place: Indian Ocean: South | collected 2010 | reverse complement strand
TTTTTGAAGCAACTGATGGATTATTGGAATTAAATTTTCCAATTCCATAAAAAGGAACAAGGTTAAATGACACCTAGTTGGGAAAAATATTTTCTAACAATTATTATGGAATTATGAAATACAAAAAAGACTTGGGTGGTTTATTAGTTCTTGCAGGTTTAGCTTGGCAAATATTTAGCTCTATTCGATCTAGCTACACTCCAACTCAAGTTATTCTTGTTGTTATATTTGGGTATATTGGAGTTCGTTTAACTTACTTCGTTTATTATAAAAATAATAAATAATAATTTCACTAATGAAAACTGCAATAATTCAATCAAATTATGTACCTTGGATTGGATACTTTAATATTATTTCGATATCAGATAATTTTGTTTTTTACGATGAAATGCAATATACAAAAAGAGATTGGAGAAATAGAAACTATATCAAAACACCGGAAGGCAAAAAGCTTCTAAGTATTCCAGTAAACACAAAAGGGAAATATATTGAAAAAATTAACAACATTACAATTGCTGATATGAATTGGGGAGAAAAACATTTTAAAACACTTGAAAGAAATTATAAAAAGTCAAAATATTTTGAAGAAGTTCATAGTCTTTTATCAGAAATCTATCTTGACAAAAGCTTGAAATACTTATCTGAGATTAATAAAAGATTAATAAGGAAAATCTCTGATTACCTTAATTTAAAAACAAACTTTTATAATTCTTCAGAATACATATTAAGTGGTGGAAAAAATGAAAATCTTATAAAAATTTGTAAGGACTTGAATACCAAAACTTATATTTCGGGTCCGTTCGGAAGAAACTATATTGATGACAAAAAATTTAATCGCCAAAATATAAATGTTCAATTTTTTGATTATCCTGTTTATCCTGAATACAATCAGCTTTGGAACAGCAAATTTTTACCAAATTTATCAATCATTGATTGTTTGTATAATTGTGGAAAAGAAACTAGAGAGTTAATATGACTACAAAAAATTTACTTATTTTTGGTAATTCTCAAATGGCAGAAATATCAAACTATTACTTCGATAATTTTTCAGATTACAGTATTGCCGGTTTTGTTGTTGATGAAGAATATATAGGTGATAAATTATTTGAGGGCAAAGTGGTCCTTTCTACTGATGAAGTTTTAGAATCAAATTTATTTATAGATCATGATATATTTATTGCAATTGGTTATTCGGAATTAAATAGAAATAGAGAAGAAAAATATAAGTTTTTTAAAAATAAAGGCTTTAATTTTGCAACCTATATAAGTGAAAAAGCCACAATTTTTTCTAAAAATATAGGAGACAACTGTCTAGTTCTAGAAAACAATACAATACAACCATTTTCTAAAATTGGAAATAATTGTTTTTTATGGAGTGGTAATCATATAGGACACCACTCCGTTATTAAAGATAATTGTTTTATTTCATCACATGTAGTTATTTCAGGAAACTGTCAAATTGGAAATAATTCTTTCATTGGAGTAAATTCGTCCATTGCTGATGGTGTAACCATTGGAAAATCAAGCTTTATCGGATTTGATGTAAGTATAATTAAAGATCTTCCTGATAACTCCAAAGTTACAATTAAAAATCAGGAAGATTATTTATAGTTTTTTTGAAATAATTTTAGGTATCTGCCTAACTTCTTTGTAAATTTTAGAAATGTACAAAGATAAAACGCCCAAAATAATTAATAAAATAGTAAATGTTGCAAATATAGAAAACATAATACTTACCCAACCTGGTGTAGGGTTATAATTTATTCTAAAAAAAACTAAATATATTAAGAAAAGAGCATTTAGTAGAACAAAGCTAAAACCAATTCCAAGCACTACCTCAAGAGGTCTTGAAGTAAAATTGATAAATGTATTTATCGCTAATAAATATTTATTAAAAAAACTATATTTACTTTTGCTTTTGCTTTTGATCACCTCTATAGATAATTCTTTTTTGCTTAATAAACTTAAAGTACCAGCTAAGTGAAATTCATACTCGTTAAAATCTTGTATATCTCCAACTAATTCTGATCTAATTACTCTGAACCATGCTGCATTTTCGGGTAACTTTAAATTTGAAATTTTATTGAAAATAGTAAAAAATAAATTTGATATTGAAAGTTTTTGTAATAATGATTTTTTTACAGTTGCATAAATCATATCAACATCTTTATTTTTTTGAATTTCTTCTAAAAATAAAGGTATATTTTTTAGATTTATATCTAAGTCAGATTCAACAATAAATACATAATCTGAAGATGCTTTTTTCAATCCAAATGTGTAAGATTTTTGTTCACCATAGTTAGTAATGTTTTGAAATGCACTTACTTTTGGATTCTTTTCGACAATTTTTCTTAATACTCTAGATGTATCATCTTGAGACCCATCATCAATTAGAATAATTTCATATTCTAAATCTAAACTATTTATTTGGTTCATTAATTCATCATAAAATTTATCTACATCATCTGAATTGTTGTAGAAGCTTGATACAAATGAAACGCTCATATTATTATAAATTATAGTGAAGTGGAAGAAATTAGGAATTTATCTAAAAGATATTAGCTTAGGTAGCTGGCATTCATCGCATTATTCTGTACCAATTGGTGAAATAATAGATAATACTTTTCTAAGAGTCTATTTATCAGGAAGAGACAAAAAAAATAGAAGCTACACTTCTTCTGTAGTTTTAGACACAACTGACAATTTTAAATTAGTTGATATTTCAAAAATTCCAATAATCAAACCTGGTGAGAATGGTCAATTTGATGACTCTGGCTCAATGGCTACATGGTTATTTACAAATAACAACGATAAGTTTTTGTATTATATTGGTTGGAATATATCTACCACTGTTCCGTTTAGAAACTCTATTGGTCTTGCTATTAAGAAGAATAATGAAACCAAATTTAAAAAATTTACAAATGGTCCAATTTTGGATAGAAGTAAATTTGATCCATGTTTTGTTGCCAGCTGTTGTGTTGTTGAGATAAATGGTGAATACTTTATGTGGTATTTGTCATGTGATAAATGGATAGAAGACAAGAAATTAATGAAAGCAAAATATAATATCAAATTAGCAAAATCTAATGATCTATTTAATTGGAAACGTGAAGGCGTGGTATGTATAGATTATGAATCAGATGATGAGTATGCAATTTCACGCCCTTCAGTAATAGTTGAGGATGATATTTTTAAAATGTGGTATTCAACAAAAGGTAAAAATTATAAGATTGGATATGCAGAATCAGATGATGGTATTAAATGGAGAAGAAAAGATGATGAGGTTGGAATAATCCCATCAAAATCAGGTTGGGATTCTGAAATGATCGAATACCCACATGTTTTTAAAATGAATTCTGAAAAATACATGCTATATAATGGAAATGATTATGGAAGAGATGGATTTGGCATCGCAATCTATTCAGATTAGTTTAAATTGAGTAGCAAATTTGGGTATAACGATTATATCTCTATGTATAAAAAATATGGAATAAGGCTTCCCATTGACTATTTTCTAGAAAACCATTTATTTGACTTAATAAATAAAGTGGACACACATAAACGAGTTCTAAAAGAAGATTACGTTGACAAACCTGAAAATTTAGAAGCTGGTGTTATGTATATGAGTTCATTCAAGTCAATTATTTTTAAATCCTTAAATTTTATATTTAATACTGAAACATTTTTTAATGAATATGACCTAATTGATATAGGATGTGGAAAAGGAAAAGTTTTGTTGGTTTGGAATGATTTTTTAAGAAAGAATGGACTTTCAAATAAAATTATAGGTGTAGATTACAGTGAATCACTTTTATCAATTTGTAAAAAAAATATTGGCAGTAGAGAAAATATTGATTTAATAAAATCTGATATTACACAGTTACCTAAAAAATTATTTATAGGTAATAAAATTTTCTATTTGTTTAATCCATTTAATGAGTTTATTTTAGAAAAATTTTTAGAAGATTTATATGGTCAATCTTATATTATTTATAACAACCCGGTACACAAGAATTTGTTTAAAAAATTTGGATATGATGTATTAATCGAAGAAAGTGGATATCATCCCAATAAAGACTGGATTGTTTTTAAGAAATAACCGAATAACTATAGTTTTTTTTGAGCAATCAATTTTTTATACCACTCGAGGGTATAGAAAATAGCATCTGCCGATGTGTTATTTTTTTTAAAGTAATTTAATAATTCTAAAGATACGTCTTCAATTGAATTGACTTTTTTAATTGGTAGAATTTTTTCAGATTTTGAGAAGTCTACTCTATAAGATCTGTGATCTGGCTCACCGTACCACTCAATTTCAATATTTTCTTGAAAACTACTTAAAACTTTTTTACCAATATCTTTAATTTGGAAGTTATTTTCGTTAAAACCAATATTAAATATTTCATATGCATTTTTTGTGAAATCTTCTTTCTCTAAATTTGCAAAAAGATGCGATAGATCTTCTAACCCTAATAATGGCCTCCACTGATCCCCATCCCTAAGCATTCTTAATCTCTTATTTTTAAATGCTGAAAACGTCATTCCGTTTACAACTAAATCCAGCCTTAATCTTGGAGACATACCATAGACAGTTGCCTGTCTAAAAATAAGTGGATAAAAGTTATTATTCCTGTTGTTCAATAAATATTTTTCAACTTCTGAATTGGCTTTCGCATACATGGTCAAAGGATTGATTTCTGATTCTTCGTTTACTATTGAGTCATTAAATCCATAAACTGAGCATGACGATGCAAGTATGTAATATTTAACACCAGCTGCTTTGCAGGCCTCTATAGTATTAATTCTTCCATTGATATTTATACTTTTTGTTAATTCTTGATCTAATTCACCAGCCGGGTCGTTTGAAATAGAGGCTAAATCAATGACCAAATCGAGATCATTAAAAATTTCATAGTTCTTTTCTCTTGAATCGTAATAAATAGTTTTTATATTATTTTCCTTAAAAAAATTTTTGTTTTCAAAATAAAATGTGTCGTATACAGTTACATTTTTTTTCATATTTGATAAAAAATGAGAAGCTTTTGACCCGATATAGCCAGCCCCACCAACAAGTCCGATGTTATTAATCATTTCATTAGTATAATTTGGATATGATAAAATTCCACGAACCATATAAATCTAGAAATACAAATAAATATCTAGATGACGTTACGATTGTAAATAATTTCTCGAATAATAAATACAACACTCTGTGTTTAGATCTTTTAAAAAGTAAATTTGGCTTTACAAATATTCATTTGACCAATTCAGCGACTGCTTCATTAGAGATAATGGGAATGATATTGAAAAATGAAAATAACAAGAATACAACTTTGTTACCTTCTTACACTTTTTCATCAACAGCAAATGGGTTCCTTAGAAGCCAGCAAAAAATAAAGTTTATTGATATTGATGTAAATAATGGAATGATAGATTTATCAGACAAAATTTTTTATGAATCAATTACAGAAAATAATCTATGCATTGTCCACTATGCGGGATCAAGCATAGAATTTGATAATTTACCTTCCATGTCAAGAAATAAAATCTTTGAAGATGCTGCTCAAGGATTAGGGACAAGATATAAAAAAAATCAAATAGGAACATTTGGTAGATTTGGATGTATATCTTTTCATCCAACTAAAAGTATTCATTCAGGTTTTGGAGGCTTAATAAATTTTAAGTATAAAAAAGATTTCGAGAAAGCTAAAGAGATACTTGAAAGGGGAACAGATAGAACAAAAGTCATTTCTGGGCTCAAAAATAAATATGAATGGACGACATTGGGATCAAGTTTTGAATTGCCAGAAATTAATGCAGCAATTTTGTACTCTCAGTTGCAAAAATTTGATGAAATAATTGAAATAAGAAAAGAAATTTATGATATTTATTTTGAAAAACTTAATGATCCATCACTTGGTATAAGTACACAAAAATTTAATCCAAGAAAAATAGATCATAATTTTCATTCGTTTTATATTGTTTTAGAAAATTTCAATAGAGATATCTTTATATCAAAAATGAATAATATGGGAGTGCAATGTTATATAGGTTATGTTCCATTACACACATCAATATATGGAAAGAAAAACTTTAAAACAGGAAATCTTAAAAATACTGACAAATTTGGCAGTAAATTGGTTAGACTGCCAATTCACACAAATATGAGAAAAGAAGATGCAAACAATGTTGTAATATGTATAAATAAAGTTTTAAAAGATAATGATTGAAAAAGATTTAATTGCTCAATTTAAAGTGTCCGAAAATCCAAGCTTAGAAGATTTGAGAATAGAAGCTTTTATAAATTTAAATCCTAAAAATACAACTAAAGAAATAGAAAAATGGTTTATTGATAAAAGAAAGAACAAAAATATGTCAGTAAAGACTATTCCATTGAATCAATGCAAAAGTTGGAATTTTAATGAAAACTATATATTTCATGACTCAAATGATTTCTTTAAAGTCGAAGGAGTTCGAATTACACAATCAAAAAATCGAGAAGTTAGTAATGGTTGGGATCAGCCTATCTTAACTCAAGTTGGTTTTGATGGTGGAATTGTAGGATTAATGAGAAAAATTATCAACGGAACACCTCATTACCTTGTTAATGCTAAAGAAGAACCAGGGAATTATAAAATTGTACAAATGTCCCCAACAATACAGGCAACTTTTGCAAATTTAAATCAATCACATGGAGGTAAGAAGCCTCAATTTAGTGATATATTTCTTCCATATCTGAAAAAAAAGGATGATAATTTAATTTTTAAATCTTGGTTCTCAGAAGATGGAGGAAGATTACTAAACAAAAGAAATCTTGGAATGATTGTAAATTACTCAGGAAATAAGTTTGATACTCCTAATGACGATTTTATTTGGATGACTTTAAAACAAATTAAAGGATTCATTAAAAAAAATGCATGGGTAAATCCACACTTAAGAAGCCTTGTTTCTTATATTTAATAATTATGATTAATATTTCGATAATTGGAAATGGTTATCATACAAATAAAAATCTGAAGCCTTCAATTGATAGATCAAACGAATTCAAAATTGATAAAATTATTTCAAGAAACGATTATTCAAAATTAGATGTTTTTGAATATTTAATTTCTGAAAGTAAAACAGACTTTGTAATAATTTCTACTCCACCTAGTGTGCATTGTGAAGTTGCTGAAAGTTTACTTAATATTGGAATGCCAACAATCGTTGAGAAACCATTTGGTATTAACAAAGATGAAGTTGAAACTACAATCAAGAATTTTGAAAAAAAAGGTGTACCAATAATGGAAGGGCTAATGTTCTTATATCATCCCTATATAGATATACAAAAAAAATTAATTAATTCAAATATAAACTATCATATTGAGACAGAGTTTATAATTCCATTTCCTGAAAATAAAAATTTTCGAGTTTCAAATAGTCCAGAATCTGGTTCTATTTTAGATACAGGGATATATTTGATTGCACAGTTCTATGAACTTGGATTTACAAATCCAAAAATAAAAATTGAAAATTCTAAACGACCATTTGACACATTTGGTGAGATAAGAGGTAAAAATAATAAGGGTAGTTTTTTAGGAAAATGGGGCTTTAGTGATCATTATAAAAATTATCTAAAAATTGTAATAGGTGAATACGTTCACAATTTTAATTTTAATTATTCAAAACCGCTTACACACAAACATATCTATGAGGTTTTTAAAAAGGATAAATTAGAAAAAGAAACAGAATATACAAATATAAATCAATTTATTAATATGTATAAGTTTTTTAATAAAACAAATACTGATGAAATTTTTAAATTAACCACTGATAAGACTCTAATGAGATGGGAACTAATTGACAAAATAAAAAGAAATGAATATTAATTACTTACTTTCATAAATAAAAAATTCATCAAAATTGGTAACTAAATTTCCACACTCATTGTTTTCTGCATAGTCAATAAAATAGAAGGTACCAAAGCCTTGGAACACTGAGCATTCTCCATCGTAGAAACGAACTAGTTGGGAGTTACGATTTTTCCATTCATCAACAAAGTTTGGTCCTGGAATATTTTTATAATGGTGAAAAACTGGTATTTTTGTTCTAAATTCAAAATCGGTGAGCGCGCTTTGCGAACTGGGTGCATCATACAATGGCAAAATTACAACATCTGTTTCAGTGTTCTCAAAAAATTCGATTATTTTTTCAGGAGTCATTCCTATTTGAGAATATGAATAATGATTATTTATATTTTGGTCAATCCTATTTATCTGAAAATAACACACAATAATTATGAATATCAAATTCAAAAATTTTAAATTTTTGGAATAATTTTGGAAACTTATTAACACAATAATAAGGCCGGTTATTTTTAAATAAATCAAAAATTTAAATGGGTACAGTAGTACAAAATTCCCATAGGGATTTAGATAAATTATAAGTAATGTTAAAAATACTAAAATTAAGCATAAATAAAATACTTTACTCATCTGTTTTTTAATTTTGCCATTATTGTCAGGATCAAACCTAGATACAAAAATGACAAATATTATAAATAATAAAAGATATGTAAATCCTGACTCCCAATACTCTCTGAGATTAAAAAAACCGTCTTCTTCAAATGGCTTTAGGTGGTGAGGATATAGATTATTTATAAAATACTTTGTTTCTGTTTCGGTAAGCTGGGTTTGTTCATTAAGAAAAAGGTTTGAAAAATTTATGTACAACACTGGCAAGCTTAGAAACAATCCAGTAATTATTAAATTAAATGCTTTTTTTAGTTCATATTTATTAAATAAAAAATATAAAACAATAGGAACACTTAATAAACCAACTTGAAAATGTATATAGAGAGATAAGGTAGAAAAAAATAAAAATTTATAAGTTTTGTTCTCAAGTAAGAATATTAAAGATGTAAAAACTGATAAATATGAAAAAGATTTTGGCACAACTTGGCCATAAAAATATTCCCCGCCCATGAAACTTTGGTGATAAAGAATCAAAACTGATAAAAAGAATAAATACAAACTGTTTAATCTAAAAATATCTTTAAATTTATTAAGGACATAAACAAACCAGATCAAAACTATTGAATAATATAGCAACTTAGAGTAAGTTCCTAATAGATTATCTACAAAGCCATAAGATAAAGAATATATAAAAGGACTACTTTCACCAAAATAGCTAGAATTTTCTGAGTTTACAATAGATGGAAGAAAATAAGGTATTTCAAATCTATTAAATTGAATATCTCTTATCAGCAATGGCCAGTATATAAAAGCATTTAAAGTAACAATAAAGATATTTAATAGAATATTATTTTTCTCTTCATTGTTAAAAATAAAAACAATGCTTGTAAAAAAAATTAGTTTTATGAAATAAAAAAAATAGTCTATATTCGGATAAACAAAAAAATTAAAAACAAAAAAGTCAAATACAATAAATTGAAATACTATTAATAATTTGTAAGAGGCTTTTTTAACATATTTAGTGATAATTAAATAAATTGTAAAAATTATTGATTGTAAAATTGTTAATAACCTTTGACTATTTATGACCTTTACTTCATAGAAGTCTCCTTGTTTTGTAATAGAATCTACTTTTCCAAAGCACTTTAAATTATTTACTTCTGGGAAAAAACTGATACTTACCTGTTTAATTAAGTAATTTTCATCAATAAAGTCTTTTATTTCATAAATTGAATATTCACAACTTTTTATTTCAAGCAACTGATTACTTGCTAAATATAAATTATTTGTCGGGATTATAAAAAATATTAATCCAATAGAGAGAATAAATAAAAATAAGATAAATACTTTAATTCGATTATCAATATTGATCATGTATATTTATATCATAAATTCATTATTTATAAATTAACCTAATTTAGAAATAAACAAACCACAATACTTAAATAAAAAATTATTTTAAATCTTTTATAAATTCTCTAAGCGATTCTCCATACTCTGAATTTGAATATTTTAAGTCAATATATTTTAAGATTTTGTCTGAATTTATATACCCAAGATTTAAAGCAATTTGCTCTGGTGAGCACACTAATGATCTATTTAATGTCTGTAAATTTTTAACAAAATTTGACACTAAAAGTAGCTGGTCATTTGTTCCCGCATCAACCCAACTTACACCTCTTCCAAAAAGATGGTAGTTTAAATTATCTACTTTGTTGTATTGTGACAAAATATCGATTATTTCAGTTTCCTCACGCTTGGATGGTTTAATTGTTTTAAAATATTCAAAAAACCTTGTATCAAATTTATACAAACCTGTCACTGCATATCCCTTTGTATCTCGATTTGGCTTTTCCTCAAAATTTGTAATTCTGTTTGATTTGATTGTTGCTTCACCTAAACCATTAATATTCCCAACTTCTTTTATGAATATTGAAGATGATTTATCGTTATTTGCTTTTTTGAAAATTTCATCGATCCTTGAACCAAATATAAAATTATCTCCTAAAGTTACCCAAAATTCATCATTATTAATATGTTCTTTACATTCGTTTATTGCAGACGGAATACCTTTAGGTGAATCCTGTACAATATAATCAATTTTTATACCTAAGTGGTCTCCGTTGCCAAGAACTTTTGGTATGTTATTACAACCATCATCTGTAGAAACAACTAGTATTTCTGTGCAACCTGCTAATAGTAAATTACTTAAGGAGTAAAAAATCATTGGCTTGTCATAGATAGTTAGTAAATGTTTGTTTACTGCTATGGTGGTTGGAGCCAATCTAGTTCCAAATCCTCCAGCTAAAATTACTCCTTGCATATTTTTAAATAATATTCTAATTTTAGAAATTCAGCAAATAGATTATATTATCACCATTTCTAAATAGACAAACGATATGGATTAGAAAATCTGTAATTATACTAAACGAGAGTATGAAAAAAATTGTTAAGCAGGCTGAAAGAAACTTATTAATTATTCTTTTATTTATTCCTATTACGGGTAATTTATTATTAAATGTTGTCAGTGATTTTTCAATAGTTGATGAACTGTCTTTTGAAAATTTAATTAGTGTAGTTTCTTTTAGTTTAGGTTCATTCTTTTACTTAAATCTTTTTAGTAAATTAAATGACTATTTAAAAGTTGGCTCACTTTCATTAACCGCTTCGTATTTTTTAATAAGTTACTTTTTATTTGATTCTTTACTTCTTTTTGTTTCAAAAAAATTTTCATTTTCAACTAGTTTTTTTGTAGTTAGCATTATCTGGATTTTTGTACTATTAATCAAAAAAATAAAGTATAAAGACTTGATAAGTGTTGCGATAAGTTATTTTTTATTTAGGTTTTTTAACAATCAGTTCTTTGAGGTATTATCAAACAACAGCTCTTATCAAGAACTCAATACAGATGTTCCATACCAATGGAAAGAACTTGCAACAATGATTTATAATGAAAACTATTTTTTTTCTTTGGTTAATAATCCAATAAACGGTCAGGGTTTATTAGTAAGTTATATTCAATCTTTGATGTTAAAAATCAATTTTTATCCCGAAAATTTCATTTTTATAAAAACCAACTATAACTTATTCTTGTTTTTCACGTTTTTACTTATATTTGACCTTAAAATTGAGAAAAAAAATAAAGTTATTTCTTGTTTAGTATTTGCATTATTTTTAATCAATAACGACTGGCTATATTACTTATTAACAAATTCTCTGATGTTGGAGGGTATCGTAAGTTTCTTTTTAGGAGTTTATATTTATAAATACTTTGATTTTTTAAAAAAAGATAAAATTCATTCATTGTTTTTCTTTTTATGTTTTGGAAGTCTTGTTCTTTCAAAAAATTTTGTAAGCTTAATAGTATTAATCTTGGTCATCTTATCTTTAATATTCATTAAAAAAAATAAATATGTGATTTTTGGAGTAGTGCCCTATTTAACCTACTTATTTTATATGAATATTTTTACATCTGAAGTTGAAACATTTGCATACACAAACGAAATAGACTTTAAAAATCTAGTTCAGGATTTGATATTTTTTCGAGATCTAAAAATAATAAATATATTAAATATCATTAATCAATTTTTAATTGATAAACCTACGAGCTATATATTCATATTATTCTTAATATCAAGTACATTTTATTTTGTAAAAATGAATAAAAGGTTTGATTTTGTAAATTTAAGTTTTTTACTTGTTTTTATAAATTATTTACTTGTAAATATATTGTACATATCTTATTGGCAAGATATTGAATATCAATCATCATATAGGTATATTCTTAATTCTTTTCATTTAGTATTTATAACTTTATGTATAAATTTAAATCATTTTGAAGTTGTATCTAAAAATAAAAGAATTTAATTCTTAGAATTAATCAATTTTTCGATTTCAAATACAAATATAAAAAAGGTAGTAATAAAAAAACCATAAAATAAAACTTTACTAAAGAAGAAAAAAATAAGTTCGATAATATTATTTTCCAGAGACACACCTACATAATATTGAAGAGGAATTACTGCAAAGGCAATTAAAAATAGTAAAAGTATATTTTTTTTCAAGTATTTAAATACTGCCAAAAATAATAAAATGTTCAAAGAGAATTTATATCCATAATTTGAAAAAGAATTTATAAATATTGAAAGGAATGAAAATATTATTATCAATAGCGAGTCTGTAGTGTTCGACTTTGTAAATTCAATATTGAATATTGAAAGGTACAATTTTTGTCTAAATAGAAATAGTAAAATTAACAATAAAAATATAGAGGTAATAAATAGGTATAAGTAATTTGGTTTTATTGATTCTAGAAGATTAAAATCGTGCAAAAGACCAAATGTATATACTTTTGATATTGGACTGGGGACAGAAATATTCGGCGTGTTGTAATACCATAAAAGCACCGCTGAATTAATAAAGGACACAATTGTAATTTTTTTAATATTTTCATAATCTTTGTTTAATAATTTATAAACAATTAAACCAAATAAGATAAAAATTGGATAAATTTTAAATAGTGTAAGCAAAGTTAAGAAAAACAAATATGAATTCCTATTTAAAAATTTTTCATTTTTAAATAGAACCAAAAAATAAAAAATAAAAATAATATCATGGTTTAAAGTTTCAAATAAAAATAGGAACGGTGGAAAAGTTATCAATATATTTAGGAACAACAAATCGTTATTTTTTTGTATACAAATTAAGTAAAAAATTAGGGAGAAAGTAATAAAAAATATCCATACAGAAGTTGTCCACGGATTTAATATAATATTAAAATGTTTCGCAAAAGGTCCATAAATGTATTCTGAAAAAGGGCCAAAACCTAATGAAATACATTCCATTTTTTCAGTAGTAAATTTATATGTATAGTGTAGGCTCCAGTCAACTTGACAATTTAACTTAAACAAAAATAATTGCATATCCCAAAAAATTGACCTATTTTGGTCTAAAAAAATTTTGATAATTCTTACAATATAAAAATATATTGGAAAAAATTTTATTAAATTTATATTAGTTTTAGTAAACAAATTTTTACTTTTAAAATTAAATATGAAAATAAAAAATAATATTGATACCAAGACGAAATATTCATAAAAAAAAGTACTAAATAAGTACAGACAAATAATTAAAACTAGAGAAAAATTACTCAATTTGAAGTTTTTTAACTCATTAATCATGTGTTCATTGTAATTTTATTTTTTTAAATATAATGGCCTAACTTTTATATCTTTTTCATTATCAAAATAATCTGATAAAGATATAATGATTTATCACTTTCTTATTTCATATGAATAATTAGACAATGTGTAATATGGTTGTATGAAAACTGCATTAGTCCTTGGTGGTGGTGGTTTTATTGGAAGCCACATGGTAACTCAATTAAAGAATGAAGGATATTTTGTAAGGGCTATAGATGTTAAATTACCAGAGTTTTCAATTACTAATGCCGATGAATTTGAAGTTTATGACCTTACTAACTCAGAAAAATATGAAGATTTTTTTACAATAAATAACGAATGTTTTGATGAAATTTATCAGTATGCAGCTGATATGGGCGGAGCAGGTTATATTTTTAGTGGTGAAAATGACTCTAGTGTTATGACAAACTCATCAATGGTCAACCTAAATACTCTAAAAACTATTTTGGCGTTAAATAATAAATATGAAACAAATAAAAGTAGAGTTTTCTATGCAAGTTCAGCTTGTATTTATCCTGAGCATAATCAATTAGATCCTGATAGTCCAAATTGCTCAGAAGATTCAGCATATCCGGCAATGCCAGATTCTGAATATGGATGGGAAAAGCTTTTTTCTGAAAGACTTTATCTCAGTTATGCAAGAAATTTTTCCATAAATGTAAGGATTGCTAGATTTCATAATATATTTGGCCCTGAAGGTACATATGACGGGGGAAAAGAAAAAGTACCTGCTGCAATTTGTAGAAAAGTTGCTTTATCAAATGGTGAAATTGAAGTTTGGGGTGATGGAAAACAAACAAGATCATTTCTTTTTATTGATGAGTGCATAAATGCTACGAGAAAATTAATGTTATCAGATGAGACTGGTCCTTTTAATATTGGTTCTGAAGAAATGGTATCAATAAACGAATTAGTTGATATCGTAGCCGACGTTGCTGGAAAAAATATAAAAATAAAACATATTGATGGACCATTAGGGGTTAGAGGAAGAAACTCAGACAATAAGTTAATAAAAGAGAAATTAAACTGGGATTATTCAATGTCATTAAAGGACGGAATAAAGATTACTTATGACTGGATAGAGAAACAGCTTTTAAATATTGAATAAATTTTTAGTCATTTTAACTGGTTCTCCAAGAGGAGGTCTTAAAACTTGGAATAGTCTATTCAAAAATATTATTGATCCACTGAATGCAGATTTAGCTATATGTTTTGGGAAAAAGTTTTTGAAAAAAGATAATTTCTTTTTGGTTCAAAAAGCAACTTTTGATTGGACTTTTGAGGAGCCAAGTAATTGGTCAACGTATTATCAAGATAATTATTCAAAAAAAGCTATAGATTTCCTTATATCTGGTTCAGATTATGGAATGGCAGGTGGAATAGATGACAATACTGGTTCAGGAGCTATCGTTAGTGCATTAAAAGATATAATATATAAAAATCATATCGAAATAATAGAAGATTACGATTTTATAATTCATACAAGAGCTGATCAATATTACGTAGACAAATTACCAGAAATAAAAGATAATGAAATCCTTATTCCAAAAGGTGAAGACTATTTTGGAATTTGTGACAGGTTTATATTATTTAATAGTAAATTTGCAAAGAGTTATTTTAGCTTATGTAATTTCTTAGAAAATGCACAAGATAAAAATTTATCGCCAGATTTTGTAACACCAGAAAGTGTCCTACTTTCCCATCTTAAAAATGAAAATTTGTATTCACATGTAAAAAGAATAGACCGAATTAATTTTACAGTTACATTAAAAAACGAACACACCCGTTGGAGAGTTGCTAAATATAATTTATATCTTAAAAATCTTATGATAAAGTATCCTGATGAGTTTTTAGACTCGATGGCAAATTTACGAAAAAAATATGGTTTTTATAAATTCTTATTAAAAGATATTGTTTTAGCTTTAAATTTTTACTATCTTATCTTACGTAAAGTTCTTGGCAAACTAAAGAAACTATTTTCTTAAAAGTGTTATTGGATTTGTATAGTCTATGTTTAAATCTTTTTCTAAAATTTTAAAATTGTGAGTTTCAGCAAGATTTAAAAAATTTTTTATCCCAACCCAATACCATCTTCCTGGAAAAGGTTCACCGTTACTGTCTTTTAAAGCATCTTTAATTAACTTATTGTTTGAGAATTTGTAAATTAATTTTTTCTCAGGCAAATATTGGATTAAATGGTTTCTATTTTCGGGTTCGCTATTAATATATTTAGCGGGATCAGCATACATTATCAAAAGCTTTGATCCAGGTTTGCATTTTTTATTTAAAGATTTTAAGTAAGCTTCCACTCCAGATTGTGATATATGACAGAAAACATCATAACTAAAAACAAAGTCTATTGAATTGTTTTCAATATGATCTAAGGAAAAATCTAAGTTTTGTTTATATTTAACTTTTTTTTTGCTTTCATCCCCCATATATTCCCAAAAACTGTTGTGTTCTGCTGATAATACATCTACACATTGAATACTTTGAAATATATTTAACTCATATATAAATTTTGTCCACTGCCCACCACCTGAACCAATTTCTAATAAATTATTTCCAACAAGGTTGTCTCTCAAGTAATCTTCTAACCTTTTCTGACCTCTTTTTTCACTGTAACCTGTCCTGTAGCCACCATTCCAGAGTTTTTGAAAACTATTAATTTCTTCTCTTAATTTATTTTGATTCATATTGTGTTTACTATTAAAAATAAATATTAACAAAATATATTTTTTAATGATGAAAAGTCAAAA
>MDTA01182629.1_pt1 | contig 16416 bp, 15 predicted proteins | sample 811151 | NCBI WGS metagenome assembly MDTA01 (sample SAMN05326648, study PRJNA326480) | marine metagenome | isolation source: seawater | place: Indian Ocean: South | collected 2010 | reverse complement strand
TTTTTTATCTATAAAATCGCTATTTCCTATACTTTCTACTGAGTTTGCGCTAGCTAGAGAGCCTAAAAGCAAACTTAAATCCTCCGGGATTTTAGCTTTCAAACACAAAGATATTACCGCTAACATTGCGTCACCAGCCCCTACTTTGTCTATTATCTTATTAGCAAAAGCTGGGCATTCAATAATTGATTTGCCTTGTCTCAATAAAATTGCACCATTATTCCCTCTTGTTACTACAAGAACTTTAATCCTTAATTCTTTTAGCAGTTTAATACTTAAGAAATTAATATCACTTTCTCTATCCCTCATTTCGTGGCGAAGCTCATTTTCATTTATAACAAGTAAATCAATGTTATTATATTTTCTAAGTGAATGGTAACCTAGATTTGAAGCATTAACTTGAGCATTTAAACAAAAATATTTTTTTTGTTTAGAAATAAAATTTGCGTTTTTAAATGAAATCATTCCATGATCATAGTCTGTTACTAAAACTATGTCAGAAAATTTAATCAATTTTTTAATTTTACGAAGTAATAATGCCTCTTTAGTTTTATCTAAATCGGCATCATTTAATGTGTAAACTCCAAGTAATTTAGTTTTTGACACATTATCTATAAACCTTTTTTTTATAATAGTTGAACTATTTTTTTTAAAGATTGTATTCAAAAATATGATTTTTTTAAGATTTTTTTTTATGAATTTGAGATTTTCTTTTTCTTTTCCAATATAAGTCAAAAAGTTTACCTTTTTGCAAAATGAAGAAAGATGATTTGCTACTGCTGCAGATCCTCCCAAATAAGTTTGAGTATTTTTTTGATGCATTACTAAATGTGGTTCTTTACCCGATTTACCAATAACATCTCCGAAATAATACTCGTCAATTATCGTCTCGCCTAATACTAAAACTTTTAAATCATTTAATTTGCTTAAATAAAAATTTATCTTTTTAAAATCATATTTTTGAGCTATATTTTGAACAAATAATCTCTGTCTTTCATTAAATATATTTAGATGATTGTTAATAATTTTGCTCGAACTAAAAGTATCATCTTCTGAGAATTCAATTTTTCCGCCTACTTTTTCTACCGCTCTCTTTTCTTTAAAGATATTGTTTGTAGTGTCGGCTTTCATTTTTTTATAATCTGGACCCTTTAAATAAATATGAGGTTTTATTTGTTGAATTAAATTTATTGGCGTTTTTTCTTTGTTAATATAAATCACATCAATTGATTGTATTGCCTCTAGAACTTCGGCTCTAATAGTTGAATTAAATATAGGTCTGTCTTTGCCTTTGTTTACAAACTTATCTGATGTAATGCTAACTACTAAAAAATCACCTAGCTTTTTAGCAGACTTAAAATGTTTAATATGACCAAAATGCAAAACATCAAACACTCCGTGACAAAGAATAATTTTTTTATTTTTATCTTTTTCAATTTGAATTCTTTTCTTAATCTGCTCTAAATTTAATAATTTATTTTTAATTTTCATAATTCTTTTTTTTTCCTAAGTAATAAAACCATTTTTTTGTATGTTTTTTAATCTTCTCAGGCGTCCAAACAGGTGCTGATTTCCAATCATTTATGGATTTTTTTAATTCTTTTACGCCTTCCTCAATTGAGATATTTGGTCTCCATTTTACCTCTTTTTTTATCCTTTCAATATCTGCAAAAGTTGTTTCTGGTTCACCTGGTCGCTTTGGAATAAATACTTTTTCACCCCCAAGTAAATCCGCTATTCTATTAATACTGACAGTTTTGCCACTTCCTACGTTAAAAATTTTATTTTTAAGATTTTTTTTTCTACTTACTTTGATAAGAGCACTAACTATATCTGAAACGTGGGTAAAATCTCTTTTTTGTCTTCCATTTCCTACGATTGTGAAAGGCCTGTTAGCTACTTTTTGAGCTAAAAAAACACCAAACACAGCTCCATAAGTTCCGGATGATCTTGCTCTTTTGCCATAAACATTAAAAAAACGCAATGAGGTAGCATTTAGCTTATAAACTTCAGCGAAGTGTAAAACAAGTTCCTCCCCCAACCTTTTCGTCAATGCATATGGATATTTTGTAGAAATTTTTTCTTTTTCGGAAGTTGGATAATTTTTTGGTATTCCATAACATGATGAAGATGCAGAATATAAAAATCTTTTTACTTTATTTTCTTTAGAGGCTTTCAAAACATTAAAAGTGCCTTGAACATTAGACGAAAAATAATTCGATGGATTTTCAATACTTGGAACTATATCTGCTAGAGCGGCTAAATGAAAAACATTATCTGTATTTTTAAAATATTTAATTATCGACTTATAATTTCTAATATCTTGATTAACTATTTTAATTTTTCTTTGAATACTTTTGATATTACTTTTTTTTCCAACTGAAAAGTTATCGATTATTGTAACTTTATGTCCAAGGGAAATTAAACGCTCGCATAAATGACTTCCAATGAATCCGGCTCCTCCTGTAACAATTGACTTCATCTACTTTGCACAAGTTTTAATTTTTTTCTTAAAATTGATGGCCAAGATGATTTAAATTCCAAATTTTTATCATCTATGTATATATCAAATGACGGTTTGCCAAATATCAGTTGATTATAATTTAAACCCCAGTCACTAAGCTGTTTTTTTGTATAATTGTAACCTTGTTTTTTAGCTAGTTTTTTATTTTCTTTATTTCTTCCCATATACCTGGATGTAAATAATTTTATATAATATCCCTGATGATATAAATTATTAATAAATTCAATTTTTTTTTTGTATGGTTTAGAATTTTTATAATTATTTAAAAATGTTTTACAAATTGTATTATCAATATCTATGCAAATAATTTTTCTTTTATATTTTTTCATAAAACTTTTTTCCGGAGTTAATGTCTAATTTAATTCCTTTCAAAATCTTAATCAAATTTTTACATGAGTTTCTCTTATAATATGGATTAGCATTTTTTTTAAGGCTGTTTCTAAATTTTTTTGAAAGACCTTTTTTTAATGCTGCTTCAAAACTTTTTAAGCTGATATTACAATCAATTACTGAGTTAGATTTAATTCTTCCATCTTGCCTTCTTCCAATATTTATAGATGGAATATTTAAACTTGGTATTTCAATTATTCCACTTGATGAATTTCCAATTACTAAATTACAATTATTAGCTAAAGATAAATATAATTTGTGGCCAAGAGAGTCTACTAACAGAGATTTGTGTTTATTTAATTTAACAAATTTTTTCAATATTTTGAAAATTTTTGCGTTTCCCATATCAGCATTTGGAGCTGTAAAAATAAATTTTGTATTTTTAACCTTTTTCATACAATTCAAAAATTTATTTAAATTCTCTGTTAGTTTAGATTTACCAAGGGTTTCTGGGTGAAATGTAATTAGAAAATTATTTTTAAAAAGTCTTGTTTTAATTTTCTTCTCAATTTCATCTTTTCTGTAAAAAGTAATTTTTTTCAAATTTTCTACCCCTAAAGATCCAATTACAAAAATGCTTTTTGGGTTTTCTCCCATGCTAATAATTCTTTTTTTATAAATATTGTTTGAAACAAAGTGGAAATTTGCCATTTTCGTTATTGAATGTCTTATTGCATCATCGATTTGCGCATAAGTGCTCTCTCCGCCATGTATGTGAGCTATAGGTATTTTTAAATACAAAGATGCTATTGAAAAAGCTAAGCTTTCGAATCTATCCCCCAATATTAAAACTAGGTCAGGTTTTATCTTTGATAAAATTTTTGTATATTTAATTATTCCATCTCCAGTGGCTTTTGAAATACTAGAAATTTTATCATTATCGATATCAAGGGGGATTTTTTTGTAAATTTTGATTTTGTCTTTAATAATTTCCCTATAACTATTTCCATATTTAGGTATTAAATGCATACAAGTAACAATTAACTTTAAATTGACATTTTTTGTCTTTTGCAACGTTTTGAGAAAATTAGACATAATACCATAATCTGCTCGAGATCCGGTAATTACACATATTTTTCTTTTTTTGGTTTTAGATTTCATTAAATTTGATAGTTTCTAAAGTAATTATTTTTCCTAAAATTTTATTCAAAATCTCGATGATTTAACATTACTAGAGCGTTAAATCGTTGTTATTCAATTGTTTATTAACTTTTCCTCATCATTAATTTTTGACTACTGGGTAAATTTATAACTCTTTTGTAAATATTTTTTGCACCATCTAAATTCATTTTTTGACATTTTTTGTAGGGCTTCAAATCAGAAATTAATCTCCAAGCAGGTCTCATATAAATTTTTCTTTTGTAACCTGATTTGATAAGTTTATTTTTTAAATAAGAAATGTTGTTATCAAGAATAATTGTTTGTAACCAATAATTGCTTTTTGTATAATTATTTTCCTTAAATAATTTAACACCATTAACTTTAAAAAAAATTTTTTTGTATTTCACAAATAATTTTCTCTTAAGTTCTAAAAATTTCTTAATTTTATTAATTTGTGCTAATCCTAATGCAGCATTTAAACTAGGAAGTCGAAAATTATACCCGATTTTATCATGAATATATTCCCATTTATGATCGACTTTTGCTGTTGTGATTAAATGTTTTATCTTTTTATTTAGATACTTATTTTTAGTTAGGACAGCTCCTCCTCCACCCGTAGTAATTATTTTATTTCCGTTAAAACTTATGCACCCAATATCACCAAAAGTCCCGAGGTGTTTTTTTTTATAAAAACTACCAAAACACTCTGCCGCATCTTCCACAACCTTTAGTCTATATTTTTTGGCTAATTTCATAACATTTTCAATCTCGCAGGAATGACCAAAAACATGTACAGGAATAATGACCTTAATAGCTTTGCCTGTTTTTTTATTAAAACATTTATCTTTTTTTAAAACTGTAACTTTTTTAAGATAGTTATCTAATTTATTACAATCTACCCCAAAATCTTTTATATTTGAGTCAACGAAATGAGGCTTTGCTCCCAAATAACTGATTGCATTGACAGTTCCAATAAAAGTGAGTGAGGGTACTAAAACTTCCTCATCCTTTTGCACGCCAAGAGCTTTTAATGCTATAAAAATTGCTTGAGTGCAATTAATAGTGGAAATAGCATATTTCGATTTTGTATAAATCTGAATTTTTTTTTCAAATTTTTTAACATAAATTCCTTTTGTAGAAACATAATTTTTTTTAATTGTGTCAGATACATACTCAATCTCTTTTCTTCCAAATGATGGTTCGTGTAAAAAGTGGGGGCCTTTGCCTAATAGATTTTCTATTGACTCAATTATGAAATTTATTGAAAAATCTTTCATTTATCTTTTAGATTGAATAAACGTCAGAATTATAAAATTTTAAGTTTTTCGGATTTTCAAACCATTTAATTGTTTTTTCTAATCCTTTTCTAAATCCTTTTATCCCGCTATATTTTGGTTTCCATCTAAGCAGCTTTCTTGCTTTTGTATTTGATGCATATAATCTGTTTACCTCACTATTTTTTGTTCTTACTCTTTTTTTGTCGACGATCACATCAAACTTGTAACCAAATTCTTCTTTTAAAATTTTTAAAATCTCTTTAATTGAAATTTCAAAATTATTTCCAATATTTATAGTTTCGCCTGATATCTTATTATTTTTAATTGTTGAAATGTATGCTTCTGCTGTGTCTTCAACATAGGTAAAATCTCGTGTTGGACTTAAATTACCTAATTTTATAAAATTTTTGTTCTTATTAATTTGAGTAATTATTGATGGAATAATCGCTCTAGCAGACTGACGAGGACCGAAAGTATTAAATGGTCTTATAATTGTTATTGGCAATGCAAAAGATTTATGAAAAGACATTGATAATTGGTCAGCTCCAATTTTACTTGCAGCATAAGGTGATTGAGCATTTAATCTATGATGTTCGGTTATTGGAATAGTTTGAGCACTACCGTACACTTCGCTTGTAGAGGTAATAATAGTTTTTGATATGTTATTAACTTTTGAGGCATTTAATATATTATAAGTTCCATTGATGTTGGTATCTATGTAACTCTTAGAAGCGTAATAAGAATATGGGATACCAATTAAAGCAGCTAAATGAAAAATTACATCAATATTCTTAGAATTATTTAAAACAAATTCTTGATCTCTTATATCTCCAGAGATAATTTCCAAATTTTTAACAATTTTTTCATCAAGATTATCAAGCCATCCGTTTGATCCTCTTGAATTATAAAAAGTGAACGCTTTAACTTTATAATTTTTTTTAATTAATTTTTCTACTAAGTGAGAACCTATAAAACCACATGCACCTGTTACTAAAATCTTCATAAAACTAATTTTCAATTACCCCATTTTTTAAATTAATAATCTGATCGCAACCCTTAATTGTAGTATTTCTATGCGCAATCATAATCATAGTTTTTTCTCTTAAATTATTTTTAATATTATCAATAATTTTCATTTCAGTTTCATTGTCTAAAGCGCTTGTAGATTCATCCATGAATAAAACACTGGGATCTCGATAAATAGCTCTTGCTAAAGCAACTCTCTGTTTTTCACCCCCAGATAATTTTATACCATCGTTTCCAACTTGAGTTTTTATTCCTTGTGGTAAATCTAATATTTTATCTTTTAGACACGCCATCTCTAAAGAGAACTCTAATCTTCTTTTATCTACTTTTTCATTTAAAAAATCAAATGAGATGTTTTTTTCTATAGAGGCATCCAGGAGGTAAATATTTTGTCCAATAAATCCAATTTTTTTTCTCCAGCCATCTAGGTCGTGAAATATACTTTTATTTTTGAAGTATATATTTCCTCGATTTGGCTTTAAAAGACCCAACATTAGATGAAATAAAGTGCTTTTTCCCGCTCCAGTTTTACCGGTTATGCCTATTTTTTTTCCTTCTTTAATTTCAAAATTAATTTTTTTTAAAATATTTTCTCTTTCTTCTGGATAACAGAAAGAAACTTCATTTAATGATATAAAATTTCTGGAACTACTTGAAAATATATTATTGATTTTCTTTTCATTTATATTAGTTTGAGGATCTTTGTATTCTTTTAATTCATTTAAAACTGTATTCACACTAGGAGTATAAAGTCTTATATATGTTATACTTGTAATAATCGAATTGAAGGCAGGAATAAATCTTACCACTGATATTACTATTAAAGACAAAACAGTAAATAATTTAGTTATATCGTTGTTCAGGTTTAATGCGATTATAGTTGAGAGTGTTATAAAAAAGATTGATAATGACTCTAAAACTATTCTTGGCGTTCTCTCAAAAAAAGTAAAATAAAATATATTTCTTTCAAGTTCTTTTCTATTTTGATCATAGAGTTTTAAAATTTCTTCTTCTTTATTTAGTATCTTAATATCTTTAATTGTGCCAAAGGTTTCATTGATCATTTGGATTAACTTTACTTTTAAATCTTCGTTTCTTTCAGATTTATTTTTTACTATCGGTCTTATTATTTTTATATACAAAAAAGAAAGGACGAAAAAAAGTAATGTTACGCTTATTGTTACAACTGGATTTACTATTACTAAAAGTGAAAATATGACCAATAATGCCAGTATTTCTCTGTACATATTTATTAATTGAGATAAATAAACACTAAAACCCTCAACTGATTGAGTTGTGTTTCTGGTCAAGACTGCTGGATTATTTTTTAAATGGTAACTAAATGGGGCATATAAGTAGTTTCTTAATAGTTTTGACGAGATTTCTAATTTTATTTTTTCAATAAACCTACTTATTAAGTTTATTAAAAAAAATAACAAGATATTTTTAAAAAGAAAAATACTAATAACTATTATCCCAAAAACTTTTATGAGATCGGTATAATCTAAATTAGAAAAATAGAAAAAATTTAAACTTTCCAATTTATCTATAACCAATGAAGCATCAATTATAAGAGCAACAAAAATTGGAATAGATCCTAAAGATATGAACTCTGTAAAAAAAGTTAGGAAATTCAAAAATAAAATTGTATTTAATTTAATTTTATCTTTTTTACTTAAAATTTGTTTTATTTTAGAAATCACAAAATATTTTTTTATTTAGACAACGCTCCGCACTTTGTAAAAATTCTATTTTACAATTGAGACATAAATTTAATCAACTATACTGGTTCAAATAAATAGTTTTTTTTGTTTACTTGAACTTTAATATTTCCAACTAATACGCTTAATTTACCTTTATTTTGTTCAAGTACCTTTAATAATGTTCCGCTTAAAGGACCTGATAAAAATTTATATTTTCTATTTTCAAAAATACTAAATACATTCTTCTTAATTAGACCTTCGCTATTCTCTAAACTTTTACATTTTTCGATAAATTGCGAGATTTCATTTTGCGCGTTGCTAAATCCGTTTAAAAAGTATTTTAAGCCTTTTGTATTTTTAAGATGTCTAATTAAATCTTTATTTTCAAAATTTTGATTGAAACAGAAAATATAATCTCCTAATAAATTAATTTGTTTGCTGATTTTTTTATTATTTTTAAAACTCTCTATATCAAGCCTAGGAGTATAAAACTCGCAATTTCCACCTAGTTTTTTTTTAAACTCTTTTTTAAAAAAGTTAATTTTTTTTCTATCTATTTTTATTACAGACCACATTTATTCTATCTCTTTTTTTAATTCATCGTATTCTTTCATCTTACGTTTCATAAAGTTAATGGTTAGCTTAGTTTTTTCTGCGATACCTTGCGGTGTTAAGATATATAGGTAATTAATTTTTTTAGGATTATTTTTAAAACTTTGAATTTTGATTAGACCTTTTTGTTGTAAAGCTTTCAAACAATAGTTTAACTTGCCTAAACTAAACCCAAGCTCTTTAGCCAATTCTCTTTGGCTTGACTCAGGTCTTTGTTGAAGTTTACGTAGTATTTTAAAATGGTCCTCTTTATTTTTCATAATGTTCAAAAATTGAACGACTATATCGTTCATAATTTGAACAGTAAAGCTTATTTTGTGAGATTTTAGCCAATAAATAAAGGGTAAATTAACCTTCTAAAGTTGCAAAATTTCATTAACCCTATTCTTTATGAATTCTTGAGTATTAATTTCGGTATTCATAATATAATTTTTATCTTTAGTCATTTGTTTTATATATTCTTCATCTGACATTTTTAAAATCAATAACACTCTAGTTTTGAAGTCCTCATAAGTTGTATCTTTATTTAAATTACATATTCCGTCACTAGGAAAAATTATATCTTTATGGCCAGTAAGGTTGCAGGCTAAAACTTTTTTTTTAAAAAGAAACGCCTCTCTCAAAATTGTTGATTTAAATCCTATTACTAATTTACTTTTAATTAAGTTAACATATCCAGAATACTTACTTTGATCAAATGGCGATATTTGAAAATCAAAATTCTTTATATATTTTTTATAAAAAATAAATTCTGCTTCTCTGTCTTCTTTGCTTGATTTACCAGTAAAAATAATCTTAAGTTCACATTCTTTTCCTAGCCTGTATACATATTCAGCAAGTTGTCCAAATTTATCTTGAATATCTTCTATATGAGCCCAGTCTCCATCTAAATCAGGTTTAAATTCAGAAACTAAACAAATATCAAAATTTTCGGAATTATTTAAAAAATTTTTAGATTTTATATAATCCTTAGCAAAAGAAGCCTGTAAAGAACCAATGCTTGTATATTTTTTGATATTACATTTTTTCCATTGGTGAATATATCTATCAAAATCACTAAAACACAGAAATTCTGGAATATAAATTTTCTTTGATTGTGCTGAGTCTTTCCATACTGTATCTCCTCTATTTGCACATTGAACAGCTATAAATTTTATCTTAGTATCCTCTAAAGCTTTTGATATATTATGAAATTCAGGACTATTATCGTTGTTAGTAATCACTAATTTAGGAGATGCTGATTTAATAAAAGCAATTAAATAATTTTCTTTAATACTTCTGCGAAAATAATTTTTAAACATAAATTTTACTATTTCGTTCGATATAAATACTTCTGTTATCTTTTCTACTCTTGTAGAAACTATATCAAAATCCAGGTTTGCTAAAAGTTTTTCTAAACCAGAGGATCCTTCACAATCAAAGATTAGTAAATTTTTTTGTTTATTTTTTTTAAATTTAAAATTGATTTTTTTTAATAGTCTATAAAAGACTCTCACTTTTCTTAATCTTATAATATATATATTGTAAAAAATTTTCATAAGAAAATTATTACGATATTTTTTATAACCCCTTTTTAAAAATTCTTTTTCCAAAAAGGGTTTAATGTTAATAATCTTGTCAAAATTAGGTGTTATTATTTTAACTACTTGTTTTTTAGTCATTTTTTCACTATTTAAATCATTTTTTACTAGATTGTTCAACTATTGAACGTTATAAATGCAAAAGTTTAATTATGCTTGTTTCAATTATTATAACTAATTACAATTATGGTAATTACCTTCATAGATGTATTAGAAGTTGTCTAAATCAAACTTTACCAGTTAATGAGTTTGAGGTGATATTAGTAGATGATTTCTCTAAAGATAATTCACATAGTGTTGTAGAAGAATACAGGAGTTTGCCAAACTTTAAATATATTAGAAATAAAAAAAATCTAGGAGTCGCTCATTCTGCTAATACTGCAATCAAAAAATCAAAAGGAAAATACTTTGTGAGGGTAGACTCAGATGATTATATCAATAAAGAATTTGCTAACATCTTGTCTCTTTATCTTGAAGAAAACCCTGGGAAACTAGGCGTCGCTTGTGACTATTATTTAATAAATGATAAAGAAAAAAAAATACGACAAGTTTCTTCTGAAGAAAAACCGATCGCATGTGGAATAATGTATAATAAAAAGAAATTGTTAAAAGAAGGTTTATACAATGCGAGTTTTAAACATAGAGAAGAAGAAGAACTAAGGTGTCGACTTGACGAAAGATATAGAATTCACAATTTAAGTTTGCCATTATATAGATATAGAATGCATCTAAGCAACAAAACCAAATCAAAAGATTATTTGGACAAATATAAAATAAAAATAACTGAAATTAAAAAATCAAATTTAAGAAATAAAATAAAAAGAAAATTTTTATTAAAAAATATTGCCATTATTATTCCAGCTAGAGCTGGTTCAAAGAGACTAAAAAATAAAAATATTTATGAATTTAGATCCAAACCAATGATTTATTGGGCAATAAAAGCAGCATCAGAAAGTACATTTAAAAATAACATTTATGTATCTTCAGACAGTAAGAAAATTTTGAATATATCTGCAAAATTTGGTGCGAAAAAAATATTAAGACCTAAATTACTTTCAAATGACAAAGTATTTAAATTAGAAGCTATAAAACATGCCGTAAAATATATTGAAAAAAAAATGGATAAAAAACTTTCCCTTGTTGTGAGCCTACAAGCGAATTCACCGGAAGTGACAGCTCTTGATATTGATAGGTCTATATTTCATTTAATTAAATATAATCGCCAGGAAGTTATTTCTATAGATAAACTCAACAATGCTAATGGTGCAATTAGAGTAATGAAAAGAAATGCAGTTTTTCAAAAAAGTCTAAGTACATATTTGGGTTGTGTTACAACTAATACAACTGATATTCATACTCTTAACGATATAAAAAAAGTTAATAAAAAAAATGAAAATAAACATTAAACAGAGAAATATAAATATTATTGCCGAAATCCACCCTCAACATATGGGTTCAATTGAAGAAATACAAAGAATGATGCTTCAGTGTAAAATTGGAGGTGCTGATTATGTTAAGGTTCAGTTATATAACTCAAAAAAACTCTTTAATAATTTAGATAGAGAATATCTTGAATTTACAAAAAATGAGTTTCTAAAAATTGCTGAATATTCAAAACAAATAGGAATTAAATTGTTTGCATCTATTTTTGATGAGGAAAAAATAGATTGGTGTGAAGAAGCTGGTATCGATTTATTTAAAATCGCAAGTAGAACTGTCGAAGATAAGAAATTATGTAATAAAATTATTTCAAAAAATAAAAAGGTAATTATTTCACTTGGAATGTACGATTATAAAAAAAAACCCTTGCCGTTCGAAAACAAAAATATCATTTATCTTTATTGTGTTTCAAAATACCCAACAAATCTCACCGAGATAGACATGCCAGATTTTACTGATAGTATATTTAAAGGTTTTAGTGATCATACAGTCGGCATATCAGCCTGTATTTATGCTGCATCGAGAGGTGCGGTGTTTATAGAAAAACATTTTTCTAATAATAAATCACTTGGGGTAGATACACAACAAGCTCACATTTGCAGTATGGATTTTGACGATCTAGTTGAGTTGAGAAAATATTGTGACTCTATCTCTTTATTAAGAAGCAAATAAATGAAAAAATGTATCGTTTGCGGAAAAAAAAGTTTTAAAACAATTTGGTTTGGTAAATTAAGAAACTCGAGTAAAAATTTTACAAAAAATAAAGAAAAAATATACCAATGTTTAAAATGTGACTTGGCTTTTTTAAAAAATAGAAGAAAGAAATTAGAGGACTCTTCAATTACAAGAAATTTATTCAATAAAAATAATTCATATAAAGAATTTGTAAAGTTTCATACCCCAAGAGAAAAAGCCAAACTAAAGTTTATCAAAAACTACATTTCTCTTAGAAACAAAAAAATTTTAGAATCTAATTGTGGAACAGGAATTTTATTGAACAATTTAAGCAGAATTTCTAAACAAACTGTGGGTTTAGATAGTCCTTTTTATAAAAAAATTGTAGAGAAACATGGCCATAAGTTTTATTCAAATATTGATGAGATGATAAAAAGAAAAATAAAATTTGACGTAATATTTAGTTTATCTGAAATAGAACACAAATTTGACCCGTTAAATTTTATAAAAAAAATGAAGAAAATTTTATCAAAAAAAGGAGTGATTATTTTTAGAATTCCGAATTTTAATAATATTTATATGTATACACTTGGTTATAATTTTTTTAAATATGACTATAGAATATCCCACAATTTCTATTTTGGGGAAAAAAATCTAGATATGCTTTTTAAAAAACTTAATTTTAAGATAATAAAAAAAGTTGGTTACAATGAATATTCTTTTAATCATCTGCTTAATTACATTAATTTAAAAAAACGTGTACCTGCAAATGGATTAAAAAAATATTTTAATAGAAAGACAGAAATATTTGTTAAAAAAAATATAGAAAATTCTCTAGCTGCTACGAGTTTAATTTATATTTTAAAATAAATAAAATATACTAGTTTATATTTATCAACTTTGGTTTATTTTGATTTTTTTTGTTTTTTAAAAATAATTTAAAATTCATATAAGCTATTTTTATATCTTTAGGTGAAAAATCTTTTTTCTTCCACAACCTCAAATTTGTTTTAAATTTTATACCTTTAAGATTGTGGTTTTTTTTCAATGAAAGGTAGATTTTTTTTGGAATAATACTACAAAAATTCTTTGTTGCTTTGCATGAAAGGCTGTTGATAGTGGAGTTATTTTTGATGGAAACACCAGTTTGATAAAAAATGTCTCCTGAGTCAATTTTATCATTTAGTTCATGCATTGTTAAACCTATGAAATTGGAATCAAAATTCCAGTGCGGCCAAAAATTTGTATTAACACCTCTATACTTGGGCAAAAGTCCTCCATGAATATTAAAACTTTTTAATTTTTTTTTAACCTTTTTTAAGTTCTTAATATCAATTTTTTGGCAACCATATGAAAATAGGATTTGTGGTTTAAATGACTTTACCTCATCAATGATCATTTTATTAAATTTCGAAGAGTTATTTTTTTTCCTTTTAATTAAAGATATTTTTTTAAAATTTTTTATAAAAAATTTATTTGTATTTTTAAAAAAAAATTTTTCTTTTTTTTGAAAATCTAAAATATGCTTTTTATATATCCTGCTTTTTTTTTTTAGATTGGAATGGTTTTGATTTATTTCTCTCATTTCAACAATCCATTTAAAATTTTTAAAAAAACTACTGAATTTTTTTACTAGGTATATATGTCTTGGATGGTTTCCTGTGACAAAAATTGTTTTCATTCAATGATTTTTATTAATTTTTTACTTTTTAAAATCTGAATAGCCTTCGCGGTATCTTTAAAATTTAAATTATATCTTAATATAATATCTATTATCGAGGATGATCCATCTGAGTGACCTAAAAGATATATAATTGTTTTAGTCAGTTTATTGTTACTTTTATCTTTGTATAAATTGTACTTTTGCAAAAATAATTCACTATATTTTTGTTTTCTTATTATTTTCCCACTAAATGTATCTATGATTTTTAAAAAATAAATTAATTCGTTTATTGTTGATTTAATACTTTTAATTTTCATAAATTTTTTATTATCTAAAGATGTATGATACTCCTTGTATTCCTTATAAATGGTTCTAGAAATTTGACCTACAGGTAAATTAAACCCTGGCGAGCAATATTGCCTTTCATCCGATCCGGTTAGAGGTGTATACTCTCTTAATTTACAGAGCTTCAATTGATTAAAATATTCAAAAAATTTATTTATTTCTGAGTTATTTTTTCTAGTTTTTTTAAAAGATAAAAATTTATTCGATCCGCCTAAACAGGTTAAAATTAAACCGCCTACAATTTTTTTTCTAATTTTTTTTCTGTTTTTACTAAGATAGCAAATGCTACCAATAGTCTCTGGATTTATTACAAACCTGTAATTAAATCTTCTTTGCTTCCATTTTCTTAATTTTTCGTAAAGTCCTAGTAAAACTAGGGGACCACTTAGTTCATTATTTGCCATTGAGGGGTGACATAAATAAGAGCTTATTAAAAAATCCTTTTTGGTACTTCCCTTCAGAATTTTTTCTCCAACAATTAAATTTCCATTTTTAAATTCTGATTTAATTACAGCTTTATAATTACCAGGTTTAAGCTTATTTTTTTGATTGTGAGAAATATTAAAGCCCCAATTATTTTTATAGTATGAAGTAGTATAAGGAATAGCTGCGGGCAAATTTTTAAGAGATTGTAAAAACTTTTTAAGTTTTCTTAAATCTAATATCTTGTTTACAGCTATTGAATAATTCATAACGTGTAAGTTATTTTTTTTAAAATCACAAATTTTTTTTTTATCTGGAGTTAAAATATAAGCTGATTTTATTGACCACTCTTTTGGAACAACCCAATCAAACACTTTCGTACCTGATTTAAATTTTAAAAATTTGAATCCTATATATTGGTTTAAAATTTTAAGAGACTCTTCATACCCCTCTCCCAATAAGGACCTATTTAAAGGAAATAATTTATCAAATAAATTTGAAAAAAACTTATTGCTAATTATGATTTTTTTCATTTACATTCCTTTTTACGAATAAATCACACCTTTAATTTTTGAGTCAAAGACATGTCTTGTGTCAATTATCATTTTTGAGTTTTTTGATATCATTTCATAATTAAATTTATCATGATCAGTAACAAGTATTAATGCATCATATTTTTTAAGACTTCTTTTATTTATTTTTATGCTTCGTTTATCAAAATTATAATTCCTTAATTTTGGTATCGATGGAATAAAGGGGTCGCTATAATCTACTTTAGCTTTATTTTTTTCTAAGATTTTTATAATTTCAAAAGCTGGGGACTCTCTACAATCATTAATATTTTTTTTATAAGCTACGCCTAAAATCAGAAAGTTTCTTTTTTTTAAAGATAGAATATTATATCTCTCCTTCAATTTTTTTTTTCAATTGCTCCACAACCCATCTTGGTATCGACCTATTAACTTTACCCGCTAAATTTATAAATTCTGTTTTAATATTAAATTGTTTAGCTTTCCAAGTTAGATAAAATGGATCAATAGGTATACAGTGTCCTCCAAGACCTGGCCCAGGATAAAAAGCTTTGAAACCAAAAGGTTTAGTTTTTGCAGCTTGAATTATTTCACTAATATCAAGATTCATTTTTGTGCAAACCTTTTTCATTTCGTTTACAAAACCTATATTGACCGCTCTATAAATATTTTCATAAAGTTTTGTCATTTCAGCAAGTCTCATCGATTTCATTAACACGGTTTCTCTAAACGCGATTTTGTAAACCATGTTTGTTAAATTTAGACATCTTTTTGTGAAACCGCTTACTAATTTTGGAATTTTATGAAGATTTATTTCTTTTAATGCTGGATCATTTCGTTCTGGCGAGTATCCAACAAAAAAATTTTTTCCTATTTTAAATTTTCTTGATAATTGAGAAACTATAGTTTCAAAAGTTGTGCCAGGATAAGAAGTAGACTCTAAACAAATTAGCTGATTTTTTTTAAGATTTTTTTTTATTTTATTAATTGTATCTTTGATAAATCTTAAATTGGGATTTAATCTGTTGTCTAATGGTGTTGGCACACAAATTATAATTACGTCTAATATACTGATATTTGAAAAGTCACTTGTGGGTATGAAAGTTTTTTTCTTTATACCTTTTTTT
>MDTA01069132.1_pt1 | contig 16420 bp, 12 predicted proteins | sample 811151 | NCBI WGS metagenome assembly MDTA01 (sample SAMN05326648, study PRJNA326480) | marine metagenome | isolation source: seawater | place: Indian Ocean: South | collected 2010 | reverse complement strand
CCAATTTTTTACTAAAAAATTTGGTAAAGACAAGAAAACTAATTTTATCCAATTTTTCACTCTTGGTTTGTTTGGTAGTGTTGCGGTTATTACCTATGTTCCGAAAGGTATTGATCTTATAACAGTTATCTCAGCGATAATTATTTTTTGGATGATACTTTATGTAATTTTTCGTTTATTCCAATATTTTAAAATTCTTTAAGAATTGTTTTAAATTGAAATTTTCAAAACAAGAAGAGCACTTAAGAAGTACAGATAAAAAATTAAAAAAAATAATTGATCGTAATGGACATATAATTTTTAAGACAAATAAAAAAAACCAATTTGATATTCTTACCGGAATTGTAATTTCACAATTTATCTCAACTAAAGCAGCAAATTCTATATTTCAAAATATTAAAAAAAATTTTAATACTAAGTATTTAAATGAGAAACATTTCAAAAAATTAAATATCGATGAGATTAAAGATTTGGGTCTAAGTAAAAATAAAGCAAAAACTATTAAAGAGCTATCAGAACTTTACTTAAAAGAAGACTTTACTGATTTAAGTAAAATGAATAATGATGAATTAAATTATAGGTTGCTGTCAGTTTTTGGGATCGGTCCATGGTCCGTAAATATGTTTGAAATATTTTGCTTAGGCAAACAAAATATATTTTCTAGTAAGGACGCTGGTTTAAGACTTGCTATGAACAAGGCAGGTATGGTTAAAGATGGAGTTGATTGGGAAATGTACGATAGATATTCTGAAAAATGGTTTCCTTTTAGAACTATCGCGTCACTTCATCTGTGGAAAACTGTAGATTGACTTTCTTTATAAAAATTTTGATTAAAAATGACTAAGGTAAGCTGAAAAATTATGAATAAACACAAAAATCAATGTTGTAATAAAAAAACCGTACATTTTCCTGTTTGTTTGTTGTAGATAGCTTAAATAAAAAATTAATGGAATAGTTAGTAAGTGAAAAAATTGAATCAAATATGTAGCTTTAATTGCATCACTTACAGGAAATTTAATTAAAAACCAAAAGTACCCAGATATTGTGAACAGTGCTGAAAGCTTTATAAAACTCAAAAAAGGCTGGTATTTCTGTAGATTAGTTTTCTTCAAAGCAAATTTACTTCTCAATATTCCAATAAAAATAAATATCGTTGGAATCAATGAAATTAAATTTACTCTTGCCAAATAATCTCCAATTGCAAGTTGATTTCTCCCAGTATCTAAATATTTACTTGTAAACACAAAATATCCCCAATAATCACCCCACAAGTCGGAATATATGATTCCAAAAAAACTATTTAAATATGGTCTAATAGGTTTTGTGAAAAGATATAGTATTTCATCTCTATTTATAAAGTAAAAATCAGTTGGCTGATTATATAGACTGAAATTACTTGGAGCCATATTAAATGCAGTAAAAGTTCCAAACTCAAAGAACAATTTAAAATAAAACCAGGAACATATGATAAAGGCAATTGAAAACGAGTAAACCAAAAATTTAAAAACTCTTTTTCTTATCTCTATACTATTTTTTAAAAAAAGAAAATAGGCATAACCTGGAAATAATAAAAATGCCCATTGTCTACTCAATCCTATTAAGCCGAGTAATATTCCAAATACAAGATAGTCTTTCTTTTCAACCTTAAAGTTTTTATTAAGGTGTTTCGACAACAAAAATAACAAAATACTATTTATAAAAATGATATATGGTTCACCCCTCAGCATTGAGAAAGTTCTATAGTTCACAGCCAAAATAGATATTGGTAACAAGACGTTTAAATTAATAAGTTTCTCTTTAGTGATAAATTTAAAAGTTAATAAATAAAAAAATAAAGTAAGAAAATATAACAATGAATTTGTAAGCTGAATAATTTTTCCATAGTACTTTTGACAGTATTTAGCCTCATCAGCTACGTTAATTGTATTTTTGCAAACAACACTAAATATTGCGGGTACAGCATAAGGTAAAGGAGGACTAAAAAATTCACTTGTAATTTCGTCACTTGGTTGGTCCGACAAATTTGGAACTAGTAGTGCAAAAAACCCTTCTACATATTCATAGTGTGCTTCAGCATCATATCCATATAAAGGATCATAATTAAGATAGTTAAAAATGAATATAAATACTATTGCAACAATTAGTAAAAGAGATATATAAAAATTTATTTTTTTATCTTTAACCATATACAGCTATATTTTAAGATGTTTAGAATGATTCAACCTTCAACTTTTTTAAATTAATTAATTTTGTTTAAAAAAAAATTTTTAATTTGCTTGTATCTAAACTTAATTTTTTTATTAATACTTAATAATCTCTGTTTCAATCTAAATTGAAATATAAATAGATAATTTGAAAAAATACTTTGCTTTATTAAGTATTCTTTATCTCCTAAAATTTCCTCTTGTCTTATTTTATTTATCCAATAATTCATATAAAGTTTTTCAAAATTAAAGTCATTTTCAGATAGGTTTTTTATTGAGTCATCTAGATATTTCTCGTTTAAATTAACTAGATTATCAATAAAGATGGCAGGAAGATTTTCAAGATATTGATAAGTTATGTGATTTTCAATTATCGGAATAGATCCAGAATATAAGCTCTCCCATATTCTGTGGGTATCAAAACCATTCCCCCATGGACAGAGAATGAATGATGAATTTTCTAAATTATTTTTGTAATCATTTAATTCTAAATTTGGATGATCAACTCTTGCCCATTCTTTACTCTCAAAAAAACTATATATATTTTCACGTTTGGAACTATTTGTATTTTCTTGAAAATTAACATATAAAAAGTTTTCTTTAGATTTAAAATAATTTGTAACATTTAATTCATTAAAATCTTTGATTAGCAAATTTTTCGGTGAATAGTTATTTGATAAACCAATAGGTATTGGTATCAGTTTTTCATTTTTTGTAGATACGTTAGTACTATAGATTTTTGAAACACAATTCGGCTTTTTATCTAAGAGTAAATTGGAAAAATCGTCATCTCCTTGGGCACAAATTATTTTTATATTTTTAAAATCTTTAATTTGATAAAGTAATTTAAATAGTTCTTCAACCAATACAATACTTGTAAAAATTACTGTGTTTTCTCTAAGGGTAAAGTTATTTTTTTTATAAAGAATTGTTGAATTTTGCTTAAAAACTACATTAAAATTTTTTAAATTTAATTTACTGAATTCATTGTTAGAAACTACTTCCGAAAAAACAATATCTGCATTTCTAGCAAATTCATAACTATTGATTAATTTATTATCCCTGTTTTCGAAATTATTCATTAATAACCTCAATATAACCTCGATTTTTAATTAATTTAAAATCATTTTTTTTACATCAAAAATTTAAATTGAATATTACGTTCATTTTTAAATTAATATTAAATAAATGACAGGTACAAAAGTAGTTATATTTCATACAAATTATCAAGAATATTTAAAAAATAATTGTGAAATTACATCAAAAAATAACGAAATTGTAATAGTTGGTGATTCAAGTGTTAGTTCTTTATCAAGCATGGATAATGTAGAGTTTGTTGATTATAAGAAGTATCTCAATCACCATACGATAAAAGAATTTAAAAAATATTTTAAACCTTACAACACAACCCCGGAAGAATTTGTTTGGCTTTGGTACTTAAGAGTTTTTATTACTGGCTTGTTTATGGAAGATTACAACTTAGATAAAATTTTTCATATTGATAGTGACAATATTTTACTTTCAAATATAAATGAACTTTTAATCGATGAAGAAAATGGATATTTAATCAGTAATAATTTTGATAACCCTCAACACATGACCGCAAGCATCCATTCATCTCTACTAAGTAAAAATTTTTTCTCAGAGTTTATACAACTTTATGAAGATCTATTTTTGAATAAATCTAAATTTGATTTGATAGAAAAAAAAATTTTATTTCATGAAGAAAACGGAGGTGGAGGAATTTGTGATATGACTCTCTTCTATCTACTTAATGATTTAAATTTAATCAAAGTTACAAATTTAATGATTCCTGTTAAAAATAATATGGGAGATGAAATTGTATTTATGAATGACCTCAATGATCCTGAAGGATATGAGTCTTCAAAACAATATAAGGAAAATTTTAGAGGAATGATTAAGATTCTTAAAAATAAAGACTTGAATAAATATCAAATTTTTGATGAATTGAATATGAAAAATATTGATATTGCAAATATCCATTTTCAGGGCAAAGCTAAAAAATATTTGAACAACAGAGCAATAAAAAAGTACAGTTAGAGAGTATTCCCGGTTAGTTTAAAAATCACTCAGTAAATATGTTTTAATTAATAATAAGTAAAATGAAAAATTTTATAAACAATAGCTTGAACTTTAGGGGAAACTTTACGATAACGATTCTTATAGTGATATCTTTTATATTATTATCGTTACTTTTTCAAATATTCCAACCATTAGACAGTTATTCTTTAGACACAATTGATCAATCATTATGTAAGTTCAGAAGTTCTAATTTTGAAGAAAAATTCCTACAAGAAAACTATGTTCTCCTAGAAATACAAAATAAGAATACTTCTGTATCAATATTTCCTAATATTAAAAATATTCTCTGCTTGGGTAAAGTTGTAAATTATGAAGTAACTTTCTTTGAACAAATAGACGACACAGCTTATATCAAAGTAAATTTATTTACATTCACAGGTGAAAAGCTATTAAACTTTTTTAAAGTATTTTTACTATTTCTTATTTTCTTTACAACAAAAATAGTAAATTTTAAAAACAATTTTACAAATACATATGTCTTTATATTTATCACATACTTTATATTTGTTCTTAATTATTTCTTTTCACTTGATTTTGATACAACTAAATTTCTTATCGAAAGTTTTTTTTATAATCTTTTTTTTATATTTCTTAATTTGGAGGAATCTAAATATCTAAAACTTATAAATGTAAAACATAATATTTCCATTGATAGTTTGCGAGGTATTGCAGTAGTTGCAGTAATTTTAAATCATTTTGATTTTAAATACTTCAACAGTGGATATCTCGGAGTAGATTTATTTTTTATAATCTCTGGTTTCGTAATTACTAATAAGTATTTTTCTATGGAATATCAAAATATGCGAAGCTTTTTCTCAGATTTTATTTTCTTTAGATTAAGAAGAATAATTCCAGTACTTTTATTCTTTATTGCATCAACCTCTATATTTGTCTACTTTTTAGATTTTTATTATAAAAGCACTTTAAGAGTGGGTCTTTTTTCATCAATTGCGATTTCAAATATTTATTTGTATCTTTATTCCCTTGATTATTTTTCTACAGAATCTTCATTGAATGCATTTACACATACATGGTCTTTAGGTATTGAAGAGCAATTTTATTTAATTTTTCCTATTTTGTTGTATTTGATTAAAAATAAAAAATACAGCAAACACTTATTCACCGCATTGGTTTTAACTTCATTTATTTTGTTTTACATCTATCAAAACCGTGATCCTAACGCAACCTACTATTTGATACATTTCAGATTCTGGCAATTAGGAATAGGATGCTTACTTTCAATTTATAAAGACGAACTGTCTAAAATTTTATACAAAATTCCTTTAAATTTATGTATTTTTCTTCTATTTGCAACTTTTGTTGTGAATACAGAATACTCAAGAAACTTAACACTAATAAGTACAACTATTGGAGCTTTTATAATTTATCTTTCAGGGTATAAAGTTAAAAGTTCAAAACTCTTAAACAACAAACAACTGGCACTCGTAGGGACACTATCCTATTCGATTTATTTATGGCATTGGCCAGTAATAACACTTACTAAATGGTCGAATGCTTCTTTTTTAAATATCGAAGCTCAAACATTACTAATAATTTTGTTGTCTTATTTTTCATTTAAATATGTAGAGCAACCATTTAGAAAAGTGTTGCCAGAAAACAAAAGTAAAGTAATTGGTTCAATACTTGCCACGACTTCAATTCTATTTGTTTCAATTTTTGTGGTTATTCAAAATACAGAAAGAAACAATATATTGTCTGGTAAAAATCCTGTGATTTTTGAGGAAAATGATTATAAAAATATAATTAACCAGATAGAGTGTTATCACCCAGAAGATATGGAAGACCCTTTTGGTAATTGTATGACCCACATTCCTGAAAAAAAGAATGTTTATTTAATTGGCGATAGTCATTCAACGAATCATTATTTTAGTCTTTCAAAAATATACGATTCCAAGCCAGAATATAATTTTAGTCATCTAGTAGATTGGGGATTTATTAGAGAGATGCAAGGTATTGAGGGATGTGGGGTTGGTCAAAATTGTATTGATAATAGTTATCAAAAACACCTTAATTTTTATAATGAAAAATTAACTATTGATGATATAGTTCTTATTTCTTTTTCAAGAGATTGGTTTAAATTAGATGGTGATTTACCTCGTAAAGACAATCAAGTAAAACTTAAAAATTTTGAGGAAAAATTTGATATTTTGATAAAAACGATTTCATCAAAAAATTCGAAAATAATACTCATTGGTGACATACCTAAAACTTGTAAGGGGAATGTTAACTATATCAACGACATTATATTAAAAGGAAATTTTGAGACTTGTACTGTTGATAAAGATGTATCTCTGGAAGATAGAGAGGTCCTTACAAATATATTTGATGACTATTTGGGTGACAATATTTATTTTGTTGACCCTCATGAATATTTTTGTAATGAAGAGAAATGCTCGATTGTTGATATAAGCACTAATAGATTGTATTATTCAGATCTATCCCCCCACATAACTGAGTATGGCTTAATTATTATGAATCAGTTCTGGGAAAAAAATAAAGAAGTATTAAGTATAAAATAAGACAAAAATTTAATAGTTATCTAAATAAGCTTTGTTGTTTTCTATTTCTTTGAAAAGAAATTGAATTAAGAGATCTATACCAATGTGGCTTAAATGAACGTTGTCATAAAAATATATCTTATCTTTAAAAGCATTAACACAATAATTTTCAATTATTTCATTACAGAAAACGTCTGTAGGATCTATAAATAAAGTAAGATTTTTATCCTCAAAAAATTTGATAATTTTATTTCTAAATGGGTTCCATTCGTCAAGATTATATCCAATCAACTCTCCATAGGAAAAGTTGTTATTATTGTAAAGATTTTTTATATCTTGATTTTTATACACAAATGGAACAGAGTTCAAGACGATAAGATCGTTTTCGTTACTAATGATCTTATTAAATATATTGGTGAAGTTCTCTTCAGCCTTCAACCATCCCTGCTCGTACCGATAGTATGAGGCAATAAATATATAAACAGAACCTTTATTTTTCTCAATAAATTCTTCGAATATCTTTTTTTCATCTTCTTCACAATCATTTATCAAATCAATTTTATAAAAATTACATCTGAAAAATTTATCTCCTGCTAAAGGAACAAATGAATAGTCATTTTGAATTACACTATATATACCCTGTTGTAAAAGTTCAGCCTGTGAATCACCTATCAATATTATTTTTTTGTTAAATTTATTTTCAAATTCACAAAAGGCACTAAAACCAGAACAGATTTCACCATCCTCATTGTATAAATATATTGATGACATTTGAAATTCTTTATTTAATGCTTCGTTTGGAATATCTTTAAACCTATTCGAATAACCGTCGCTAGACAATCCAAAAAAAGCAAAAGCAGAAATAGATAAAATAGCTAAAAACAATATTATTGAAAAACTATAAATTTTCAAATTTCTTTGAAAAGGTATCTCAATTAAATACCAAGATAAGTACCCAAGAGCAAGAAGTAAAAAAATCAATACTATTTTTTCAATAGAGTTTACATCCGTAAAAATTATTTTATTTTTAAAAATTCTGTAAAAAGAAAACAAAGGCTGATGCAATAGATATATTGAAAATGAACTTATGCCAATAAAATAAACAATTTTATGACCAAGAACTTTTGTTAATAATGTTTCCTCAGAATTTGAAAAAATAACTAACGATATTCCGATTAAAGATATTAATTTTGGTTCAATATTATTTACCATTCTGTCATCAAAAAAAAAATACAGGTAGTAACAATAAAGGCATACCAATTTTTTCTAGATGTTTTATTGATATATTGTTACTTAGTATCATTATTAAAACACCAAGTAAAAGTTCCCAAATCCTATATTGAAGTTGATAGAATTTGACGAAATTTGTTGTAGTTGAATTCAGAAATATTGAAGCAATAAGTAAAAAAGTAATTAAATGAAAAAAATATTTTTTTGCAAATTTATAGAAAATATAGGCAATTAATGGAAATATCAGATAATATTGTTCTTCAATTGCCAAGCTCCAAGTATGAAGTAAAGGCATAAATTTAGAAGGTTCGGCATTATAAAAATCAAGATTTTGAAAATAGTAATTTGCATAAAAAAATAATGATGCAAGCATTGACCCAACATATTCCATCATTGCTTTTGGTGATAGTAACCAATATCCAAACGGAATTGTAAAAAGCAATGTAAAGACTAGTGCAGGAACAATCCTTCTTATTCTCCTTAAATAAAATTTTCTAAAAGAAAATATTCCGAGGTTTAGTTCTGAAACAATTATATTTGAAATTAAATATCCGGATATAACAAAAAACATATCCACTCCAAGCCAACCGCCTTTGAAAAGTACAAAATCTGCATGATATAAAACAACTATAATTACTGCAATTGCTCTTAAGCCGTTAATATCATTTCTGAAAGGAATTCTATCAATATTTTTGATTTCAAAGATTTTAATTAATTTGTTCAGATTCACCTCTCTATATAACTGACTAAGGCTTAAGTGTAATGATTGAGTTTTGAGAAATAAACAAATGGAACAGAATTCAAGACGATAAGATCGTTTTCGTTACTAATGACTTGATATCCTGTATAAAGTATCCGGTAATAAAAGTAAATAAGAAAGAAAAAGAAAATACCTTAATGACCCAAAATAATATTTGAAAGTAATAGTCGATAGTTGTTGGTAAAACACTAAAAAGCATAAATAGTAATGTAAATATTTTTATCAAATTTGAACCTTGTCTAAAAATAAGTAAGAAAAGCACTGAAAAGATAACTAGTCTGTAGGAATTGTTAAAGAACAAAGATGTAAACAAAAACCAATATAATACTATTTCTATATAGCCATTGTTTATTTTGAAATCTCTGTTGAGATTAGGATATTCAACATTAATAAAATTTGAAATAATGAAAGTAATAAAGATAAATAATGCAAGACCAAAATATAAATTAATATCAGTAAATCTTGATATAAAATATTGTATTCCATATGATGCTTCAATTGTCCCAACGAGGTTGCCTTGTATATTATCTATTTCGTTTATTATCAAAATAATTGACGAAATACTAAATAAAGATGACACAACAAAATATTTATATAATTTGTTTTTTAGTAAATAGATTGAATAACCTATCAATCCTCCTAATGGATGTGTGTTAAAAAGGGTAAAAAAGAACAATATGAAAATTTTTAATAGATACATTCTGTTTGAATAATGGAATAATAAAAATGTAATACTAAAAAAAATTAAATCAATATTTCCTAAATACGTTAAAAAATTAAAAGAAGATGATAGGAAAAGTATGGTGATAAAGAATATACTTTCTGGATATTTTTCTACAAGCAAAAAATAAATCCAAAGCAACAAAACAAATAAGATAGCAATTAAAACAAATGTTGTAAATTCGGGATTTGTAGTGATATATAAATAGTCATCCAAGAAACCCCCAGTTAAGTTTCTACACGATTTATCAGAATTATCAAAATAATTCGGATTATGAATACACTTCATAGATTCTAAAGTCCAGAGCATATCGTAATATTTTGTCTCACCTTGAAAAAATCTCATCGCTGGAAAATTCCATAAAAGCTTAAATTGAGGGAAAAGTGAAAAAATAAATCTTAAAAACAAGAATATTGCAGGTAAAAGTTTTAATAAAATTTTCTGATGATTATTAAAGTCCTCTTTCCAACTTTTTTTAAATACATAAAATAAAATTATTAGAAAGCTTAAAAAATCAGGAATAAAAAATGTAGAAATATACAAGGTAAATATAAACAAATTATTTGATTTGCTTTTTAGTACATATATAAAAAGAAACAAAGCATTAAACAAATATTGATTTTCTCCTTCCTCCGGATGAGTGAATGGTATCAGCACTTTTATAAATGGTTCATAGCTATTAAATAATGAATGAATTAATAAATTTCCAGATAAATATAATAAAAAAATTCTTGCTTTAAAATTTTCAAAAAAATATAAATTTAAAAAAATTAAAAATAAATTGAAAATGTAATTAAAGACTTTAAAAAATATGATACTTGTAGAAACATATACAATGTTCCTCTCATCAATATTTGGCTTGTAAGTGTCTGGAATGTTTGTTGTTTGAATATTAGTAATCTTGCTTAAACACTTAAAATTCTCAAATTCTGGAAAAATAGGTATATTTTCCAATTTAAATGTAGTTGTCTCAGATGAATTAATTTCATACCGACTAGTAACACAATTTTGAATTCCCTCTGGATTTAGATCTTTTGAATCAAAAAAATTATTAAATGATAAAAAAATAAATAATAGAATCAAACACACGACAATTAAAAAATTTAAAAAAAATTTTAAAGTTTTTATGTAATTTTGAATTATATTTTTATAAATCATGATGATTAATTTCTTATTAAAATTTTAAATATTAACTCATAAGTTTTCATCAAAGAACTGTCTTCTCCAAGTTGATTTATGTTATTTGAAAAAAAATATTCATACATCAGTTGAAATTGATCGTAATTACCAATGTCAATTTTTGTTTCATCTGTCTTTGTTTTTTTAATATAAAAAGATTCATACTCTTCACCTTTTGTGAATATAGATGGAAAATTATAAGTTGCTTTATTTGTTTTTATTTCTAGAAAATTACTATATTCAAATCCAACACCCCAACGAGCTTTATATAAAATCTTATTTTTAGTAAGAATTTCTAAATTTCCTCCAAGATCAACTTCATAATTTTCTTTATAATCCATCTCACTTTTGAATATATCAAATTCTTCTTCAATTAAATTAAAAAATAAAGATACAGGATATACACCTAAATCTAAAGTAAATCCACCTCCTTTATCTTTGTAATACCTATAATTATTTTTTTCAATGTGAGGTATTGTAAATGAGGATGTAAACTCAATGACCAACTCATTATCAAAAATATTTTTTACCTCCCTCCACAATGGATGATACAAATACATCAAACCTTCAATAATATTTTTACTTTTAAATTTAGAAATAAAATCTTCATCCTTCAGATCCTCAAGATCTGTAAATATTGGTTTTTCTATAATAAAATTATTTGAAATACTTTTAAGTGTCAATAGGTTACCTTTATGTGCATAAGGCGGAGAAGAAATGATTACATAATCATAATTTGTTTGCTTATTGTCTTTGAGGTCTAAATCTACAAATTTAATATTTAGATTATCTTTTTCATTTTCTCTGTTCCTTGAAATAATGTGAATATCTTTTACCTTTTTACTTTTTAGCAATGCAGGTATAATTCTTCTTTTAGCGTGACTACCATAGCCTGAGATTAATATTTTCAATATTATTTCATTTTAAATAATAAATAAATATTCAATGTATCTTTCAAGAAAAGTAAATATTATTATAAAGAAATATGAAAACTGGTGGAATATTACTTTGTGGGGGTTATGGTACAAGACTACTACCAACAACCAGCTACATAAATAAACATCTTATCCCAATTTATGATAAGCCAATGATTTACTACTCTCTTTCAATACTGTTACTGGCTGAGATTAAAGATATCACAATTGTTTGTGACAAAAAAGATTTACAAAGTTTTAAATCATTGCTGAAAGATGGTGAGGAATTTGGAATTCAAATAACTTATGCTGTCCAGGATTCGCCACTTGGCATTCCACATGGAATTTCATCTGCTTTAAGTGTTTCAAATTATGATAAATTTATTTGCGCATTAGGCGATAACTTCATCTTTGGACAAAATTTTTACTCAAATCTATATAGTTACTTTAACGAAAACACTCAAGCAACTATATTTACACAACATGTCAAAGATCCGGAAAGATTTGGAATTGCTGAGTTGTCTAATGACAAAAAAGAAATTTTATCTCTTGTCGAAAAACCAAAAAAATTTATATCTAACAATGCTGTCATTGGCTTGTATATTTTTGATGATAAGTTTGAAGAACTTTTCAAAAAAACAAAAATTTCTGGACGAGAGGAATTTGAAATAATAGATATTATTAAAAATTATCAATTAGAAAATGTTACACATCATGAAATTGGAAGAGGTACGGCTTGGTTTGACATGGGAACAACCGACTCATTTTATAATAGTTCATCATTTGTAAGAACTATACAAGAAAGACAGGGATTGTTAGTTTGTTCACCACATGAAATAGCATTCCGAAATAACTGGATCGACGAAAATTCTCTTAATAATTATATTAACTCAATTAAAGGTTCTGAATATTCAGAAAACTTAATATCAATATTAAATGTATGAAAAAAAATATTTTATTTCAGGAACCTTATAAATCTAATAAAGTAAAAAAATATGTAAATCAATCACTTAAATCAAATTATTATTCTGGAAATTATTTTGAAAATAAATGCAAAGAGTTATTAAAAACAAAATTTGGATTTAATGATACTTTTGTTACGCACAGTGCAACAGGTGCTTTAGAAATGGCAGCAATGCTATCTAAGGAAAATAATAACCAAAAAGTATATCTACCATCCTATACTTTTTCATCTACAGCAAATGCATTTTTAAGGGCAAATCATAAAATAGAATTTTTAGATATAAATTCTGATAGTTTAATGATTAATTTAAAAGAGGCAATGAACACTGCTAGAAAAAATATTCTTGTACCAGTCCACTACGGGGGATATTCAGTTGATATGTCTGGTTATGAAGAATTCAAACAAAGTGGAATATTAATTGAAGATGCAGCTCAAGGCATTGGTACCACCTGGAATAAGAAACAGGTTGGACTTTTTGGTAGTTTATCTGCAATATCATTTCATCATACAAAAAATATTCAAGGAGGCTACGCAGGACTCCTTATAGTAAATGATAAAAAATATATTGAAAAAGCAAAATTTATATATGAACGAGGAACTGATAGATCTAAAGTGGTTTCTGGGATAAAAAGTAAATATGAATGGGTAGAGATTGGATCAAGTTTTCAGATTCCCGATATTTTAAATGCCATAATATATGCCCAGCTAGAAGATTATGATGAAATAGTTAAAAAAAGAAAAAAAATTCATAATTTTTATTCATCATATTTTTCAAAAAAAGAATTAGAAAATACTCTAACTATACAAAAAGCAACCGAACTTTCTTCAACTAACTATCACGCTTTTGTTGTAATGTTTAACAACAATACAACAACTAAAAAGTTTTTGGAGTTTACAAAAAACGAAGGAATAAATTGTTATATTGGATATGTTCCGTTACATAATTCTAAAAAAGGTAAAAATCTTCAATTAGATTCAACGCTTGAAGTTACAGAAAAACTTTCAAAAAGAATAGTTAGGCTTCCAATTCATACGAATATTACAAATGAAGACTTAGAGTATATTCAAAAAACTTTTGACAAATTTTTTAACAAGATATTAAATATATCAATCTAGCTAAATGTGGATTGACATAATTTCCTTGATTAATAAATTGATTTATTTGATGAAAGCTTAGCCAGGCAAAATTTTGATTTTCAAGTTGGATATCTTCATAAGCAACATTTTTTACGAGACCTCTGTTTCTCTTTTTATTTAGTCTTCCACCATCTTCATTTAACCACTGATTAAATAGGTAATCTTCTTGACTTGCTTCATAATCTTTAAAAAACTCATAGTAATTTGGCAATCTACCACCATGTGCCTTGTTTATATTTGAAAACGTTGCTTGAAGAGTAGGACTTAATTGAACAAACCCATAATTCCCAGGTTCAAATTTTGCTTCTACAAGATAATGTGGAAGCCCTTCAATATAACTTCTTACTAAACCCAAAATCCCACCATCATTATTTATTTCAGACACTATTGGTTGATCCCAGCCCTGATTTCCAACTTCTCTAGTAGTAGAGTTTTTTGTCCTTAGACCAATAATTTTAAAGAATCCGCCAGAATCGTGGGAGATATTTCCATTTTTATCGACATTCCAAGAGTCACAATCATTAACATTAATTTCTTCTACAGACACATTAGAACTTTCAATTATTTTTTTAAACCAATCTTCAATATCTTTTTTTTCTGAAAAAACATTGGTACAGATATTTCTCTCAACTATTTTTTCTAATTCGTAATCATTAAGTTCGGGAAAAACTTTAGCAACTTCAACTTTCAACCTGTTAAAGTTTGATTTTTTTTTATCTATAGTTTCTACTTGCAACATTATTTTAAATTATAAATTACATATGGTTAAAAGGATGGTTATATATGCATTTAAATTGTAGAATTGGCTTTTATGAGTAACGAAGTAACAATTGTTATACCTACATTTAACAGACCAGATTTAGTAACTAGAGCAATCAAATCGGTCATTGAGCAAAATTACAATGAAAAAATTGTATGTGTTGTTGTAGATAGCTCATCAAATCTCCAAACGAACAACCAAGTTTTACAAATTCATGAACAAATTTTAGAACTAGACAATAGAGAAATAAAGTATATTAAAAATGAGGAAAGTTTTTATCCAATAGATAATTGGATCATCGGATTAGAAGAAGTTAATACTAAATATTCAAAATTCCTTTGTGATGATGACTGGTTAGATAAAGATTATATATCATTCCTTATTGATCAAATGCAAAAAGAAAATACTAGTTGTGCAATTTCTAATATAAATGTTCATAAGGAGACCAATGGTGAAATCAAAATAATTAATGATTATTATTCTTTTGAGACAGGAGTAGTTCCTACAACAAATGTTGTAAATGGTTACCTAAATCTAGGTAGTATATTGCCTGCCACTCCCACAGCATCGATTATGCTCTCGGAGAAATTAAAAGAGAGTTTCTATTTTGCACTAAAACATATTGAATGTACTAGACAGCTTTTTGGCTTTGACTTTCTCATAAACTACTATGGCAGTTTTGACAAAACTGGAACTTATGTGACAAATAGATCTCTAGCAAATTCTTGGGCTGGTAAAGATTCTATGACATTAAATGTAAAAATATCTTTATTATCATATTGTAATTTTTTTGCACTATTAAGACTTATAGAAAAATTTAGTATTCAGATAGATAGTGTTCAATTGCAACAAATTCAAAATATATTATTTAACATAAAGTTGAAATCACGATTTGATAAAAGATTTAAAGAGATTTATTTTGATGTTCCTTATAAGCCAAAAATGAATTTAATAAAAATATTTATAAATATTGTAAAAAGGTTTTATATAAAAACAAAATATAGGCTGATTAGCTAATCTCTGAAGAAGTAAATAAAACTTTTAAACTTTCTTTTAGAGTTGAAAATGGGTATTCACATTTAAAAATTTGCAAACCAATTATTAATTTAGCAAATCCTTTTAAATCTCTGGAGAATGTACTTTTTGTTACATAAACTTTTTTTTCTGTAAATTTTCTATAGTTTTTTTGAAAGAATTGTGTACTTGAATCATTTAAAAAAGATATATGCCAAGGTTTAGGCTTTCCTTGGTAATGAAGAAATAAAGCATGTGATTCTGTAATGTGAGGTGGAAAATTCCAATCAGCTGCTAAGTGATAATTTGAAAAGTGATTCATTTCAACATAGTTACCGTCAATTAAAATATTCAATAAATCTTGATCCCAAAACTTAAGTGTTCCATCATAATTTTTTTGTATCTCTCGAAGCTCACTAAAAAAACCATTTTTAATCCAATTTTGATAATCAAATAAGAGAACTCCTGCATTGAAATAATTAATAGAAGATAATTTATTTCTTATAAAAACATCATCATTGTGTTCCTCATTTTTAAATTTTAGGTAGTCTGTTCTTGCAGCTAATGGTTTACCTTCATTTTTTAATTGAGCAAAAATCTTTTGAAAATAACCTATCGGGTTATTTAGGCAAATTATATCAGCGTCTAAGTAAATACAGTTGTTAAATTGATTATCAAATTTTATTTTATCAAGATAAATTCTGTAATACGTTGCTTCAGAAACATGATTGTTATCAACATTTGGAAAATCAATATCTTTAGTTTCTATAGACTTAATTTCTAAATTTTCGAGGTTTTCGTGTTTTTTAATTAGATTCTCATATTTTGAAAATTTTTCTTTTTTGTTATGAACGATGACAACATTAATTTTTTCATTAACTTTTTCGAGAAGACTCATTATTGAAACAAAACCTT
>MDTA01209710.1_pt1 | contig 16421 bp, 14 predicted proteins | sample 811151 | NCBI WGS metagenome assembly MDTA01 (sample SAMN05326648, study PRJNA326480) | marine metagenome | isolation source: seawater | place: Indian Ocean: South | collected 2010 | reverse complement strand
TCAGGCGGTCTTAATGCAAGCGATATTGCCAGCTTATTAGCTCTAACATTTGGTGTAGCAATGTCTTCAGATGAAGCAGATAGTGGTTCATCTGAACAAAGCGGACCATTTACACCTCCACCAGATCCAACACCGGCACCAACACCGGCACCAACACCGGCACCAACACCGGCACCAACACCGGCACCTACACCTGATCCAGGTACGGGTACGGGTACAGGTACGGGTACAGGCACTTAATTTTTATACTTTCTTAGGTAGTGATAAAGATTATCCTTTCGAATTAATTTCGCGCCCGGATCTTTTGTTAAAGGTCTCCACTTAAAGTTAAACCAGTCTCCAGATATAGGAATTTTAAAGTATATGCCTTTATCAAAACTACCTTCTCCGAATTGTTCTGCAGTAACATCAGTCTTAGTAAAAAAAGCGCCCATTACTACTCCATTATCAAATCTTCTAGATACATCAAAGGTATATCCCTTATCTCCCGCTAGATATTCTCCATATGATAAATGTAGAGAGAAAGGCAGAAAAAAATTATCTTGTTTATTCTCATAATAAAAGTTTATATGTCCAGTTATATTTGAGTAATCTAATAAATCAAAAGCTAGATCATAATCTCTCTTATAAACTTTGAATGCTTCAAACCCTATAGCAAAAGGAAGGTCATTCCTGTTCCAAAGATATTCCATCCCATAACCACTGAACATTTCTTCAAATATTCCAGCAGATACTTGAATATGATTATTCTGAGAAAGAGTATGAAAAAAGTCTAATTGAGACCTTCCTACAATAAGCCTGTTACCAAAATTATTTAAATAATCTTTAATATCTGATCTAACCTGATTTGGATATGTATTAATAGGAGGAATATATAAATCATCAAAATTTTGCCATAAAGCATATTTCAAATTTGTACTCCAGAATAGTTTTTCTTTAAAACTATATTCAGTATTAAGTTCGGCCATTAAAGCTACTTTAATAAAATCTTCCCTACCTGCAATAAATGGTCGCAATACTAAGTTTGGAGAATAATAAAATTTTGGTTTTATATCTTTCTCATATAGAACCTCATTCCTGTTTCTAGATGAAATATGATAGGTGGATGGTACAGAATCACTAGCTTGCAAACCTTTAACTCTATAACTGATCACAACTTCCTCAAGATCTATTCCAGAATCAAGAATGGCTTTTTTAATATTTAGATTAATATCATTTGAACTTGAATAAGAATTATATTCATATAGATCTAAAATTAACTCATCTTCTGATTTGCTTATTTTTTGTACTTGAATTTCATTAAAATCTAGAAGAGATCTTAATCTCCCATGTGTGGTCTGCTCATAAGGTTCATTATTTCTATAAGGTTTTGAAATATATTTTGATGAATTGTTTTTCCACGCAAATTTTAATCCCAAGTAATCTCCTCTTTCAAAACTTAGGCCAATAGAGAAATTTTCATCTTCAATATAATCAACAGCAAAGCTCGTATTTGAGCTTCTCTCAGGAAAATATAAACCTTCTGGGATTTCTGTTGAGTCATACTCAAACTTAAATAGCCAATCATCATTAATCAGATAGTTAAACCCTCCAAAGACGCCTATATTTTCTCCAGAAAAATAATCATCTATTCTTAGCTCTCCTCCTTGGCCTAATTCTGAACTTCTGATATAAAAAGATTCATCAATGTTACCTAATGGATTTTTATACTGGAAATTACCTCCATTCATTCTTCCCCAACCAATTCCAAGATGAAAATCAATGTTATCAATTCCATAACTGCTAACTATATACTCTGATGAATATATTCCAGTGCCGCCAATATCATTGAAACCAATTGCTAAGGCTGGTAGTCTACCTTCACTTTTTAGTCGAAACTTTGCATTAAAACCCTTATCTTTATAGTCTTGACTAAAATCACCATAAGGTTTCCCTTTAATGCTCGTATAAAAAATCGACGCTTCAAACCAATCATAAGGCATCATAGTTATAGTAATTTTTCTATCAGGGTTCCCTCTATACAGAGTGAATGCAGAAGAAGATTCTTCATAGAATCTAGCTGTAGGAATGTTTATTACACCAATAGACCCGTGATTATTAGGAGTATTGTATTTTATTGAATCAGAAAAGATAGCGCCTGCAATTACTAAAAATAATGCTGGTTTAGTTATTAATCGCATTTAAAGATGCTGCTGAAAATGCTATGTCAGAAATTATCTTTGTAGCTACACTTATTAAAGGAAGCCCTTCTAATTGATTAAGATCTCTTGGAACAACAATAGTATCTCCAGCCCTTATTTCAATATTTTTATCAAAGACATTGTTTCCTACGGATACTGACTGTCCATCTGCTCTGATTACAAAAATTGACCTTTTGTTAGCATAGGGTGAAAAGCCACCAGATAAATCTATATAGTCTCTGTAACTTAAATCTTCATTAAAAATAATGGAAGTTGAATTTAATACCTCTCCCTGAACTACTACTTCGATTGATTTTTTTGGAACATAAATTATATCTCCTTCTTTCAAAATTAGATTTTCTATAATATCGGAGTCAGAACTAAAATTGCCCACTAATCTTCCGCTTGGTTCTACTAAATCTGCCAATTGTATTATTGCTTCTATATCAACCATGCCCCTATCAGAAATAGATGCAGATTTTTGTATTAAGGAGTCAGTAAGAATTGATTTAGATTCTTTTATAGCTTTTGCTTGTTTCTCTTTAATTTCATCTCTATAAATTATAATTCCATCTTCAAAAGCAGAATCGGCAAAACCTCCACCCAATACATATAATTCATAAAGATTGGTCGTACTTGAGACTAAGAATTCTCCTGGATTATTCACTTCTCCCTGAAGCTCTACATTGATTAAGTTTCGACTAATTGGTGGAAATGAAATAGCTAATAAATCTTCAGATTCAATCACCAGATCATATGCATTTGAAAAGCTATCTTCAGTAGTTATGATTGATACATTTTCAAGTGATATTTTTTCTGCTGAACCAAAAAAATCATGGATCTGGGCAGGAGTAATTTGTCCTACAAAGGGAGCTCTGATGGTATTTTCTGGCAGTATAATCTGTGCAAGATTTGAAATTATAGTTGGATCTTCATCTAGATCTTCAATAATTTCATCAGAGTTTAAACTCTCAATAAAATTTCTATCATAAAAAAATATTCTTGAATTCTTGGTTGGTTTGAGATCTGAATAAGTAGATGGATCAGAGAGCGAAAAACTCACTTTACTTTTTCTCAAGCCAGAATCATTTATTTGCTCATAAATTGCATAAAAAGGATATATCTCACTAGAAAATTTTAATTCAGCTAATAATTCTGAAAAATCATTGCCTGAAGCTGGAAAATAACCACTAGTTACTCCATAGCCCGTAACGAATATATCTTTATCATCGATTGAAGTTCTTTTTCCTACGAAAATTTCTAATAAGTCTTGATCTCCAATTTTTTCTGAAAGCACTACATTCTTAGAAAAGACTCGACCATCTCTACCAATAATAGCTGTAATATTTTTGGTTTCTGCATCAATATTTAAGCCCAAAGAAAAATCTACTAAATCTTGATATGTGTCATCATTATCGTATTCATAAACCATAGGCCTTATTACAGAGCCATCAATTGTAAAGAATTTTGATGTTCCATTTACTATTATTGTGTCTCCAGCAGATACTGTAGTATCTCCAACTCTATCCCCCTTTATCAATAAATCATATAGGTCAAAATTTTTCCTTTCTCCATTAGGCTTTACCAAAGTAATATTTCTAAGAGAAGCATATTCTTTCAATTCGCCGGCATAAGCTAATGCATTAGATACTGTCGTGAAAGCATTTACAATGTATGTTCCTGGTGATGATACAGCTCCTACTATGGTAATTTTCTTTGCGCTAACTTGTTTTAAGGAAACATTAACATTTGCTCCAATGTATGATTGATTAACGAGAATTTCAATTTTTTTTCTCACATCTTCAAGTTTCTCTCCTATCACATAAACTGATCCTATTTTTGGAATAAAAATGCTCCCATCCAGCTTTACTTCTGCTGTCAATATGGAGTTTTCAGAACCGGTAAGGATTATACTGATCTCATCCTTCATAGATATTGTGTAATCTGATGGTACTGGCAAATCTGAAGCTGAAGCTACTGATGTTGGCATTTTATTAAAATAATCATATCCAAATTTTGTTTTAGTTAAATCCGTCTTATCAATTATTTCTTCATCGTTTATTGGTTCTTCTAAAGTATCGGTGATAACTTCATCAAAGGGCTCTTCACCATCTTCCTTAAGGTCATCATTATTTACTCTTTCCAAGATCTCATTAATTTCCTCTTCAGTAAGTTTTGATAATATTTCTCTAGGATCTTTCTCTTGAGAATAGACAGAGAGAGAAAAAATTAAGGTAAAAAATAAGTAGAAATATTTTTTTAGCATTGCAGTAAAAATTATAGTTCAAATTCATACCTTGTGCTTGAAAAAAATTAAATTTATGTGGTACTACAGAATATTTCTAAAGCATTAAATATGTTCATTTATATAATATGATCAATAAGATAATTATATGACTTTGGTGAAACTTTCTTTAATAATGCAATTACTGCATGAAAGAATGTAAAGAATACAGAAGAAATAATATTTTGCTTGCCATGAGATCTAATATTTTTGTATGCAAAGTAAATATTACTAAGCTTATTAGAGGAAAGGCCATAATTGTTTTCCCTATAAAATGCTAAATGCATATTGCAACATCCTGAACGAACAGTTTTATTTTTTTCAAAGATTGATAACCATATAGCATAGTCATTCCTTTTTTTAATAGATGGAAAGTCTATATGGGGCAAGGTTTTTAAATCTATTATTACCGTTAAACAAGGAATAAAGTTTGTAAAAAGAAGCTTTTCAAAAGTTATGATCTTCGGAGCATGATATGTGATTTTTCTATCTATTGTTTCATAATGAGAATAACAAAAAGAAAGCTCATTTTTTAACATGAAGGAAATTTGTTTTTTAAGTTTTTCTTTCTTCCAAATATCATCTGAATCTAGAAAAGCTAAAAATCTTCCTGATGCTTTATCATATGCAGTTCTTCGTGCACCAGAGGCACCTTTTTCATATCTATTATTTAATAAAATAATTCTTTTGTCCCTTCTTGCATATTCTTTTAATATGTCGAGACTATTATCTTTTGATCCATCATTTACTATTAAAAGCTCAAAATTTGAGTGGCTCTGTTTTAAAACTGATTGAATGGAATGCTTTAAAAATTTTTCTGCATTGAAACATGGCATTACAATTGAAACTTTATTGTTCATCTTTCGATGCTCTCAAAATCTAGAGAAAGTACAAGTATTGAACCTAATGAAGTTATCAATGCAGGAACAAGAGACGTAAATACAAATGCTGGCGAATTAAAAATTCCAAAAAAAATTATTATTAGAGAAATACTTAGAAAAATATTGTAATTTCCCTTAAAAAGTCTGTCTAAAGAATTTGAAATAAAATTAACATAGATACACAGAATGAAGATAGCCAAAGGAAATGGAAGTATAAAGAAAAATGATGCCAATAAACCAGGTGAAGTTCCTTCTTTATCAAAAAATAAACCTCCATGATTAAAAGCTATTAAATTTTTATTTAATACATTGATATTTGGAAGAAGGTCTCTTTCATAATCAATGCCTAAGAGTACTAAAGTATTTCTGTAAAAATTTTCAATAGTTATTAATAATCCTTCATACCAAACCATATAAAAATCTGGATTAGAGAAATTAATTATGGTTGAGGATATAAAAATAGTCAGCCTGTAACCAAGATAATTCCATACATCAAATTGATTAAATAAAAATGTTATTGAATCGAAGAAATTATCTCCAATTAACATATTGCCTCTATTAGAGAATGCAGAGAATATAATAATAAATGGCATCAAAATTAAGATAGGTGATAATTTAAGGCTCGATAATTTAAATAGATAAATATTTTTTGATCCAAAAAGAAAAAGAGAGAGGAAGAAAAATGCATAGAATGCATCAAAACCAGCAGTATTAAAACTAATTAGCCCAATAAATAATAATAAACAAGAAAATTTAGAATAATTTGAAATTCTATGTCCATTGCAAACATTTACAAGGAAAATTAACAAAATTAAGGGAATAATTGCCTTTAAAGAAAAATATATTTTTGTAAGCAAAAGGGCTTCACTTAGCGACTCTGTATGTCTAAAAGATCTTTCATATACTGTGGAAGAATATACTGCAGAAAAACAGAATATTAATGCTAAAAGAAATAATAGATGTTTTATATATAATGTCTTTATTTTTTCTAGAGACATCTTTGGTGGTTTTGTTTTAATTAATGCAGAAAAAATAACCAAAGCCATGATTACAAAAAATACAGAAAACCCTAATAGCATATCAAATTCTGGATTTAAAAAAAAGTTTGAATTTAAACCAAAAAATATTAATAGCAGTAAGGGTATTAAATATGTTGTTAATAAATAGATTGCTATAGTTTGTTTTCCCATATATTCTTAAGACCTCTTATTCAGGCTTATTTCTAAAGAAAAATATATAAAACAAAGCGCTAATAAAACCTAAGATTATTCCAATAATAGAAAATGTTGTTCTGGATGGAAAAGACTTATCTACTGGAGCGATTGGCTTGTATACATAGCTCACTGTTGGATCAATATCAGCTTTTTCACTAAGAATATTTGCAAGCTTATTATAGAATAATTCGGAATATAGTTCCCTTGAGTCTAGTTTCACCTCCGTTCTTATTATTTCATTAATTCTTTCTGCACTTTCTGAAAATTCAGATATTTTCTTGTCCCTTTCTTTCTGATTAAATTTCAAAATTAATTTCTCGAGTATATACTTCGATTCTTGAGGCTTGCTATAAGAGAAGCTTATCGAGATAAAGCCATTTGACTGAATATAAGTATCAAGAAGTACATTTCTATATACTTGATACATGCTTTCATTAACTTCACTTTCTGTACCTTGAAATTTTACATTAAATATTGGGTCGCCTAGATTAATGAAGTAATTTCTAATTTCGCTATCTGAATTAATGAAATATAAGAAAAATTCTCTTGATTTAATTACCTCTATTGCATATTCATCAATTGAACTTTCTTGATTGTAATTATCAAGGAATCCTCCAAAAACTCCATTCATCATCTGAGTTTGATTCTTATTATTCGTTGTTAACAAAGCCTTAGATGTAAATAATTCTTTAGGGACATAACTTAATGAGAATGACAACAATGCAAAAGATAAAATAAATAAAAGCACTATCCTAAATGACTTTATTACTTTAGTAATAAATGATCCAAACTCTAATTCAATTTTCATTCTATCTCCTTACAATTCAATGCCTAATGATTCTAACATTTCTTTTTTATTTCCTGTCTTTGTGTATGTATACAGAGTAAGGGCATATCTTTGTCCATGTATTATTGGCTTACCTCCATGTAATGCTCTAGTATCACATATAATTTCAGACCCTTTAGGCAAACATATGCTAAGGTATCCCTCTTCTGGCCATTCATATCTTGTTTTGCCAAAATTTCTATTTAGTAATTCTCTGAATGTATAATTGTTTGATCCTTTTAGATAGCAAAATGGTCCATTACTATCATCCACATCTGTTAAGTACCAAATATACTTAACTTGGCGGGTGAATGGTGAGTCACGGTGAAAGCCTCCACCAGAGCCCTTATTATCGGAAGCATATTCCACTTTATTCGCCATAATTAACCAATCATGAACCTTCAGACCACCATAGTCTTCTATTTTTTTTATTTTTTTTCGAATGTTTAGAGTATTTTCTATTTGAGGCATAATTTTTTCAAACCCCCAAATTCTGAAATCAGACCTGCCTTCATCCACCCAAAGGAGCTCTCCTCTTGATTTTATTGCTTTGTCTATATTTATCTTAACTGTATCGCAGAAAGCATGATCTAATTGATCTTTTTTAATAATTGCAGTTTTTTTAAATAAATCTTTTATTTCTCCTCTATTTCCAAAAAAATAAAAATTTATTTCTACTAGGACATATTTTATAAAATTAATAAATAGTCTCATCTTGGTTCGCTATAATTCTTATCTTTTATAAGATCAAATTTTATCATCGAACGAAATATTTTGTTCTTCTTCCCTTCTATCTAACTTAGAATATTTTCTTCTGATTTTATTATTTGTTTTAACAGCTGTAGATAATACAGATAACTCTTTATTCAATTGTTTAGAAAATTTTATGAAAGCTGCGCTATCTTTTGGGAAACAAGCTCCTCCAAATCCTAGTCTTCCATCATGGCCAGGGACCTGCATATGACTATTTCCAATTCTTTCATCAATAGAAATTGTAGATATTATTTTTTCCCATGAATCATTTGAATTGATTTCTTTGAAAATATTGAATATTTCATTAAAGAAAATAACTTTAGTTGCTAGAAAGGTATTTATTGAATATTTTATTAACGAAGCTGACATAATATCTAAAAAAATATGTTCTTTGGTTTTACATCTAGAATGTTGTAAATAATATTTAGACACACAAGAAGCTAAATCTTTATTACCTCCAAAAATTATCATTCTAGAGGAAATAAAATCTTCATTAGCATATTTTTCTCTTAGAAATTCAGGGTTATAAATTAATTTTTTATTAGATTCTTCTAACTTTTTGAGAATAGATGGTAAAACAGTACTTTTTATAACAATTACACTATCTGGACACTTTTTAGCAGCCTCTTGAACAACTGACTCCAAAATATTTGTTTCTTGAGTACCATCATCTCTCATGGGGGTTGGGACACAAACAAAAATTAATTGTGGTTCAAAATTCGATAATTGATCTATATCTGTTTTGTATAGCGGGTCGACAATAAATTTTTCTACATTCTTGTTAAAACCCCAATCTGTTGCTTTACCAACAAAACCATGGCCTATGATGCCTAATTTTAATGTTTCAATATTTTTCATATTTTTTATGCCAATCTAAAAATTCTATAATTCCATCATTGAATGTAATTTTAGGACTATATCCCAAGACACGCCTTGATTTCTCTAGATTAGCATGAGTATATAATGACTCGTTGGATACATCTATATTTTTTACTTTTGCCTTAATTCCAATATTTTTTTCTAAAGCACTCAATAGGTCAGAAGTTAAAATTGGGAAATTATTTCCGATATTGAATAACTCATTATCAATATTTTCTTTACTATTCATTAAGAATTCTATTGCATTTGCTATTCCGTCGACAACGTCAGAGATATAAGTCATATCTCTTGCCATAGAACCATTATTATGAAGTTTTATTAATCTTTTTTTCTTTATTGATTCAGAAAATTTAAAATATGCCATGTCAGGTCTTCCAAAAGGTCCGTAAACAGAAAAAAACCTAAGTCCAATAGAATTAAATTTTCCTTTGAAATTCTCCATATATTTCTCATTAAATAGCTTTGTTTCGCCATAAGTAGATTTCGGCTTCAAATCAGTTTTATTTTCCGAGAAAGCATTAGAGCATGAATCATCATAGACTGAACTACTAGAAGCATAGATTATTTTATTAATTCCGTAATTTTTACAGTAATCAAGTACACTTTTATAACCATCAACATTGGAATGAAAATAAATTGCTTCTTTACTTTTAGGAACTCTAACCCCCGCTTGCGCAGCTAAATTTATAATTAAATCAAATTTTTCATTTACTGAATGAATTTGATTGATATCTTTTTTTATAAAAATGAATTTTTTAGATTTTAGAATAGAAATTCTTATTTTTTTTAGGTCAACATTATAGTAATCATTCATATTATCAATACCGGTTACTTCATGACCATCATCTAAAAGTCTCTTGGAGAGATGAAATCCTATAAAACCTGCAACACCTGTGACTAAGACTTTCATATTATTTAATTAAGTTTTATAACTATTATCTAAGTTTATTTTCTGTATCAAATGAATTGAGAATCTCAACATACACATCAAAGCGAATAATTCAATTAAATTTTCGGGCATGGAAACACTAACTAAAAAAAATAGAGTTAGCAGAAAAACATCAACAAATAAAAGCTTTTTTGATTTTAAATTCCAATAAAGATGCTCATGTAAAATTTGATCTAATGCAATAAGTGAAAAGGCTAAAAAATAAATGAATATTATCCTATCTGATAAATTGATAGTTAGATAACCATTTTGAGATAAGAGAAATACTGAGCCATAGACTATTAAAAATAATATCATGCAAAATAGTGGAATAACTTTGCCTAAGAAAAGTATAGAAATTGAAGTTTCTTTTTTTAAAATGATTTGCCTTCTATTTGCAATGAAACCAAAAGATACAGCTAAAGGCAATAGATTACCTAATTGGGCTGCAAAGGTTAAATCAGCTAATGAATAATTGCTATTATCTAATTGTGACAAAACTAATCTATCAGATTGCAATAGTAAGACTGAAGATATAGAGATTAGATAAATCAAGAAATTTTTTCCTATGACTCTTTTCAAGAAAGTAGTAAAAAATCTTTTATTGATTCTTGTAATCTTAAAGATATTTTTTTTTAGGGTATAAAATAATGAAATGGCTATATTTACAGTAATTATCGAAAGTAAATAAGACTCAAAAGAGAAGATATTAAATAAAAAAAATAATAAAAAGAATAAAATTAGTGGAAGAAAGTTTTTTGTAAGAAATAAAATAGACCATTCAAGGAAATCTTTTTTATACTGCTGAAACCTCTGGAACTCATCAATTATTTTTTCAAAAAATAACAAAATTCCACAAGCTAGCGAAATATAAAAATCCTTAAATAATGCATAACTTAAAATAATTGTTAAGGGTACTAGAAGAGTGTTAAATAAAAAAAAATCTTTTATATAAATACCAAACCTATAGCTTACTTCTTTTGAAATCTTATTTTCAAAATATGTTTTATAAAAATCAAAGTAATAAGGGAAGGCTAAGAATGAAAAAATTGATACTGTTACAATTATTAGCCTCGAATAATCATCTGCAAATTCATCATAGTTATTAAATATCAACAGATATAAGATGACTGGTCGTATTAATATTCCAATCGCTCTCGATAAGGAAAATATCAAGTACTGAAAATTCCATATGCCTATATTTGTTGATTTAATCACTAGCTTGTTCAAATTTTACATCAAATAGATATTTTTTTGCTGAACTATGCACGTATTTGATAAAAGCATGATTTCTAATTTTTTTTGAAGTAATAAATACAGGTGTGCGAATATAATCTAATTCTGCTAAAGAAAATAATGCTGTAGACATATTAGAGAAGCCATATTCAAAATAATTTTTATTTAGAGAAAGCTGTACTTCAATAGGATAATCACAATTTAAAATTTCTACATTTTTAATTTGTTCTATTTGCGAATGCATTTCTGCACTAAATGCATGACCATGTGTTTTTGGAACATAGTAAAGCCTTTTAATATATGGTAATGCAGCAACATGTTTTATATGATTTAAATATTCTTCTGGACCCCCAACCCAATCTTTTGATTCTTCGTCAGTTCCAATAAATATTGCTTTACTATTATTTATCTTTCTACCCCTTTTTAAGATAGACATTTTATTTTTCAAAATGATCTGATTTTTATATTTCCTTTTTTTAAAATTAAAAAAAGAAAAAAGATTTATATTCTTTTTAGCAGATGCTATTTTTTCTTGGAATGTAATAGTTGCAAAACCATCATCTATCAAAAATTTTTCCTTTGAATTAAATAATTTACATAGAAGCTGATTAAATCTTGAATAAGGATAATCTCCAATAACTAATTTACCTGAATTCTTTAGAAGGAGTAGGGAGATAGTCATTAATGCGGATAAATTCTGTATATTATTAAAACCTTTGGTCGATATAACTTGTGTATTAAAGAGTTTCTGAAGGTTTTTTATTTGATTTATACTTTTTTTAGCAGTATGTCTCACTACGATTATAGAATTTGGGTTTTTATTTTTCCATTCTATTGCGCAAACAAGTTGAGTTGGAGAAGTTACAACAATTATGTCTTTATTAGTCATTTACATGCCATTGGTGCCCAGGGCCGGACTTGAACCGGCACGAAGTTTCCTTCGAGGGATTTTAAGTCCCTTGTGTCTACCAATTTCACCACCTGGGCAGATCAATTGATATACTACATTCTTTTTAATTCCAAGCAAGAATTAATATGGCCAGAGCCTAGGGTCAATAACAGATAAGGGTATTGATGAATTATTATTAAATTTAATCTCGGTATTAGTATTTATAGATCTATATATTTCATCAATTTCTGAAAGACTATTACACCCGAAAACGGTCATACATTTTTCTGGTATATCAAGATTAGAGAAAACCCCTTCAAGAGGCTTCAAATTGTTTTGCTTTAAATACCTAAACCAAGAATTTAAATATTTAGCGTTTTCTGACAAGAGTAACTTAGAGTTTTTTTCACTTAATAAAGCTCCTTGAAGAAAAATAGATCTTAAATCAATTCTTACATTATTGTCTCTCAAAAAATTAAAGATATTACTTCTAATTAGTCTTTTATCAAAGATATTATGAGGAGCTTGTATAACATCAATATTTTTAAAATCATCTAACTCATGAGTGCTATCAAGAATATCATTAGGAGAATAAATAGAAATGCCAATATTTTTAATACTAAATTCCTTCCTTATATTTGATAGAAGTTCAAAGAAATTTGTAAATTTAATTGCATCTATATTGTGTATTAGAAGTGTATCAATATCAGAAAGATTAAGAATATTAAAGCTTTTTTCTATTTGAATTCTTGTTAACTCAAAATTTTCTTTTAGCTCAACTTTAGTGATCACTTTTGTATCGGGTAATATAAATTTCGAAATTAGTTTCTCGCTTTTGCCATAAGAAGCTGCAGTATCGATAAATTTACCTCCCTTTGAATAGAAGAAATCAAAGATTTTTTCAATTTCTGATATTTCTAAAAATTTACTTTCATTTCTTTTTACACCATATGGGATACCAAATTGAACTGTGCCTATACAAAATTCAGAAAAATCTTTCATAATTTTAAGTCTGCAGCACACTCATTTATAACATCTTTAAGCGAAGGCAAATCAATTCCAAGTTCTTGGTATATTTTCGAGGAATCCATTCCACAATTTTTATTTCTTGATGAATCAAATGGCGCATTTATTTTTTTTACCTTTACAGGCAATTTTAATTTTTTACAAAGAGACTCCAGAAAATTAAATTTTGAATACGCCACTTCAGATCCAAAATTGTATATACCAATAGGTCTACTTTTAATTATAGAGAGTATCAGCTTAGAAATGTGTTTAAGATGAACTGATGAGGTAAAGACATCATTCCATCCCATAATAATTTCGTTATTATTTTTCATAACATAATTTACCATTCCAGTTCCTCTATGGTTATAACCAACAAATGATGTTCTGATTATTATGCTATTTTTTGTAAAAGATTTTTCTGAATAATATTTTTGTTTAGTGTAATGATTATTTAATATTAATTTTGCATCTTCCGATGAAAAATTTTCTTTATTTTCATAAAAAGCGTCTGTTGAAAAATGAATTTTATACAAGTTATTTGAAGAAAATTTTTCAATTAATTCTGGAATTATCTCATTTGCTACAGATACCACTGAGTTTTTGCAGGAAGTAAAATTTGTATCTGCTATACAATTTATTAATATGCCCGGCTTGGAAAGCAATTCTTTAAAGTTTTGATTTATAACTCCACTTCTTAATAATTCCTGTCTTTGAGGGGTAATTAATTGAAACCCATTGATATTCTGTAAATTAATTTTTAGAAATTTACCCAAAAAACCAGTGGAGCCTAATAAAATTAAATTCAAGAAAATAGCCCTCTCAATCCACCAAAAAAAAGCTGCATTTCTAACTTAATTCCCGAACCTAATCTTGAACTATCACTTCGTTTATTAACTATAATTGGAATGCTTGTTTTTCTAGATGATTTTCTAAAAACTGAGGTTGAGTAAGTATTTAAAATAAGCTTTGAAGCTATACCTGATTTCTGAAAGCCTTTGAAACCACAAAAAACATCATCTATATTGAAGAAAATTTTATACATAAAGCAAATAGCTTTTTCTGATATCCTTGTTATGACATTTCTTTTACCAACTACGATTTCAAATTTATCTAATAATTTAATCATTTCTTCTATCTTATCCATTCCTACTTCACCATCCCCATCAATTATTATGAGTTTATTTAAATTAGACTCTAAAAAATGATTTGTAATTGCATAAATTACATTTTCATACCCTTGATCTTTGACATTAATTATCTGCACATTCTCATTTATGCTTATTTTTTCTGTATCGTCAGTGGAATTATTATTAAAGACTACTACATGGCCAAAATTTTTAGATGCATTGATAACTTTTTTGATATTTTCAGCCTCATTGAATGCGGGAATTGCAATTAAGACAGATTTTTCCATTTAAAAGACTCATTCTCTTTTATATCTTCTGACAAAATCATTCCAACTATTTTAGTATGGTCAAAAGGCTGCACTGAACCTTCAGGACATGGTCTCAAAAATTTTATATCTTCACTTTTGATTGAATGGCCTTTTTTAAGGTCTTTATTTGCTACGCAAGACCTTCTTTGTACCACATAAGCATTCTTTTCATTTTTCTCAACTTTTTTTACTCCATCACCTAGTGCATCTACTATTTCTCTTGATCTATTGACCATTTCTCTCCAATTTTTCGGATTAATTGCAAACTTATGATCAGGGCCGATTCTATTATTATCATCTGTAAAATGTTTCTCAACTATTTTCACCCCATAGGCTATAGAGCCATATACAGAGGATGGGCTTAAAGTATGATCAGATAGTCCCAGAATTGCTTTTGGATATTTTTCTTTGTAGTACTCTAAAACTCTTAAATTTACATATAAAATTTTATCTGACTCCACAGTGTAGTTCGTATTACATTGCATTATGCAATGCTGATTACCATAAGATTCTATTAGTTTCATAACTCTTTCTACATCTTCAACATCGCTTGCACCAGTAGCAACTACTATTGGCAGCTCAGTTTTTAGACATCTCTCTATATGATCAAGCCAAGATATATCTCCACTTCCAATTTTTATGAAAGGAGAAATATCTTTAATTAGATCAATGGCTTCCTCATCATAAGGTGTAGAACTGAAATCAATTTCAGCTTTTTTACATTCTTTCTTAATATCATCAGTCCATTCTCTTCTAAAATGATAATCATCATAAATTTCGGAGACACTTTTTTTCCATTCAGATTGATGTGTTTTTAAGCTTTCTATTTTTTTGAATTCAGTATCATTGACTATCTTGTCAGCTTCAAAATGTTGAAATTTAGCACAATCAGCACCTGCCTCTTTGGCAAGCCAAACAAGATCTTTTGCCCTGCTTATAGAACCATCATGATTTGCTGCTATATCAGCAATAAAGTATGGATAATGTAGATTGTTGAACTTTTCAAATTTCATTATTAATCAAATTTTTTATTTCTTTTTTTGATAAAAAAACTTCATTGCTGCCGGAATTGTAGCAAAAACCTGCTGGAACTTTCTTTGCGCCAAGTTTCTTAAAATAATGTTCTTGAACAATTTCTTTATTTGGCAATATCGCGTAATAGTCGCCTAAATCTACGGTACTTATGCCATCAGATAGTGAAATCATCTCTTCATGTAATTTTTCCCCAGGTCTAATGCCAACTATTTCTTTTTTAGCATCTGGTGCTATTGATTCTGCTAGGTCCATGATATTGTAGCTAGGTATCTTAGGTACAAATATTTCACCGCCAACTGAATTCTCTAAAGCCCATAAGACCATTTTTACTCCATCATTAAGAGTGATATTAAATCTGGTCATTTCTGGATGAGTAATAGGTAAAGTTCCTGAATCCTTTTTATTCATGAAAAACGGAATTACAGAGCCCCTGCTTCCCATTACATTCCCATATCTTACTACTGAGGAGTGAAAATTTCGCTTTCCTTTCATATTGTTTGAAGCAATAAACAGCTTATCTGAACAAAGCTTTGTTGCTCCATACAAGTTTATAGGTGATGCAGCTTTATCTGTTGATAATGCACATATTTTTTTTACATTTGACTCTAAGGAAGCTTCAATTAAATTCTGAGCTCCAATTATATTAGTTTTAATACACTCAAATGGATTATATTCAGCAGCAGGAACTTGTTTTAATGCAGCTGCATGAACAACAATATCTATCCCTTCAAGTGCAAATTTTAATCTCGTCTTATCTCTTACATCCCCAATAAAATATCTTAAAAAAGTGTATTTTTTCTCGGAGTATTTTTGTTGCATTTCAAACTGTTTTAGCTCATCTCTGCTAAAAATAACAATTTTTTTTGGCAGATT